>Ga0247611_10003129_pt1 | contig 25084 bp, 44 predicted proteins | sample 177DNAGHGhighgp2_FD_192422 | JGI IMG/M metagenome (GOLD analysis project Ga0247611, IMG submission 192422) | Sheep rumen microbial communities from Palmerston North, Manawatu-Wanganui, New Zealand - 1770 DNA GHGhigh gp2 | ecosystem: Host-associated > Mammals > Digestive system > Stomach > Rumen... | reverse complement strand
GTCCCCAGGCGGTTTTCGATTTTCGAACGACAGGGGGGGCTCAACGTTTCGATGTCACCGCGCCAAATTCATCGACCGTGTATCGCCGCGCATTTGGATGGTGCCTTGCGTGGTGGCACCCCTTGCAAAGACTGACAAGGTTGTCAGGGTTCAGCGTGATGTCCGGATCCTGAATGTTTTCGGGCGACAGTTCGATAATGTGGTGAACCTCTTCAGCTGGTGTGTACACCCCACGCTTCAGACAGTCCTGGCACAGCATGGCGTCCCGTGTGAAGACATACCCCCGGACATTTTGCCACGCGGCAGACCGGTAGAATTTTTTTGCAAAGCCCCTGCTCATAATTTCAAAAAGCCCCGCAGAAATAACGGGCATACCCGGACGCGGCTGCGGGGTTTTCCAGGAAAAGGTGTCATGAAAGGAGGCCCGCGTCTAACGAAAAGCCGGCCCATGATCAGACCGGCTTTATCGTTCACTTATCATATAGCACACTTTAGTTGCACATTTTGCACAACTTTACGCAGATCCGAAATGTCTTACCACGATCATCCTCGCCGTGCTCAGGTTGTCAGATCCGCACACCTCCAGAGACACTTCAGCCCAGGATCTTCCGAGCACGTACCTAGCACGGCAGATCGCCGCCAGCTGGTGATCTTCCAGCTCGACAAGCCATTGGTCGATCGCCTCGACTTTCGCCTGCAGCCGAGCCCTGCGCTCCCTCAGCCGGGCCGCTTTGCGTACGGCCCGAGCTGTCGGATCTGATGGTTCTGATCCACGAGATCCGGATGTCTTCCCGTTAGGAGATGCGACCGGGAAGTATATCCATTCAAGCTCCTCGTCTATCGTCCGGATCTCTTTTACCAAATGCCGATAGTCCTTCAGATCCAGGATCGTTACTCCTGTCATCCCCTCGCCCCCTTTATTCGAAGATCACCCTGGCATTGTAAGCCCTGGCGTGCATCGTCGGATCTTTGTCTGCTTCTCTTACCATAACACGTACATCATCCCGGCCCAGCGCTTCCCTGATCTTGTCGGTCATGTAAGTTTCGTAGTTGCTTATGCCGTGGAGCCTGTCGATGTCCTCAGCCGGCACCACGCTGATGTGCAGCATTCTCGAACTGCAAAGATTTGTTAGTACCCACTCCGCCAGCAGGCTCTTCTTCTGCGGTTCCGGCTTTGGCTTCGGCAGCGCCTTCTTCTTAGCATTGACATGAGACGGCGGTTCCGGATCTTTGCAGCGCGGAGACATGACGATGACCTTCGTCTGGCCGTCCATGCTTCTCGCGTAGAACCGCCAGGCGCCGGTGACTGCCTTGTGCCTTTTGAGCCTGTCTATCATTTTGCTTGCCATGTATGAATCGCTGTTCATTTCCGAGACCACCACTTCCGTCCGGCCATAGGTCAGCGCATCCAGCAGGATCTCCGGAACACCTCTACTATCTGCCACGGTTCGGATGCTCCCTTCTGTACTGCTCGTCGCAGTATTCCTTCCAGTACCGCAGGATCACCTTGGCACCTGTTTCGACGATCGTGCCACGGTATCTGCCAGACAGGACGAACTTCTGCTGGATCCACTCAACCGGGATGTCCGGTTCCTTCAGATCTCCCATATCTTCACCTCGAAGAACTTGTCTTCTGCCGGGTCAAACCACTTGCAGGCGTCTGCCGTTTCAAATGTTGTCGCCCGGCCCTTCATCCGCCGGCCGTTGATCGTGTTCCAGCGTTCGTCATTGCACCAGGCCGTATCGTGTCTGTATTGCTGCACCCATGCCGCCTCCGCATCCGTAAAGCGTTGGAAGTTTGCGCACTGGCTGCAGTGCTTGCCCTGCGGCTTATATTTCAATGGCTTGTCCCGCATCACTTATCCCTCGCGATGTGATTCCGCACGGACTGTTCGGAGCATCCAAGCAGCTGCGCGATCTCTTTCGGCGGATATCCTTCCTGTGCCAGCTTAATCACTTCATCGTGATCGATCTTCGGCTTTCTGGCCGGTTCCTCTGCTGTGGCCTCCGGCTCCTGGATCTGTTCGTCTTCCTCGACCTGCACGACATAAGCCTTGGCCTTTTTGAAGTCTGCCAGCGTTGTCTGATCCGACAGCTCTGTCAGGATGTATATCTCTCTATCGCCAGCCTGCTCCAATGCACTGGCCAGTGTTATCTTTTCGAATCTCATTCTTCTTTCCTTTCTGCCCGACTGCACCAATCGTCACCCATGACTGAATGCGTATTGTAATACCTACATGAATATTCCCACTGCGTCAGCCACGGCAGGTTGGTTATATACTGCTTAATGGCATACTTGCAGTCCTTGCACCGTATTAATTCGCCTGTCACCATCCCGTTCATGGTGTCCTTTAAGCCTGCATCGTTAGTGCCAACTATGAAGTATTTTCTGAAATCGATCATCATTATCCTCCATACGGCTCCGGATACTCGGCCCACGCGATCACGTCAGCCATGACCCGCTCCTCTTCTTCTCCGATGTGCTCAACCGCTCCCTCTGGATCGATCTCCACATCATGCGCTTCGACGATGGTGTGGTACCATCTGCCGCGTCTGTAGTAGCATCCCGGTAAGACCCACCGGGATCTGCCGGACTTGCAGGTCACCATGACCTCTTCGCGGGTGTCGCACGGGTCGGTTCTCCATTCAAACATTGTTCATACCTCTCTGCATATTCCGTACCATCTCGAGCGTCACGATCTGCTGGGCACGTGATTCCCATCCGAGCGTGTGGGCATTGACTTCCTCTGTGGGCTTGTCCATACGGCAGTGCTGCAGCAGTTCCCAGAATGTCTCCGGCCTTGCTGCCTTTCCGATCCGCATGATCTCCTCGTCCGTGAAGTCCTGGAGCCGGAGCCCGATCTCGTACTTGTCCTTATCTATGCCAAACTGTATCGACAGATCCCGGATCAGTTTTTCGCTCACCATAAGTAGCCGTTTCCCTCCTTTGGATAGTCCATGCCATCCTTCTCGGTGGCGGGCTTCGGCTGGTTCTCTTTCTGCTGCCAGGCGAATGCAAGCTTCTTCCAGCTGCGGATCGGTTTCCCGTCTATGGTCCAGCCTGTCTCCTGGTAGCAGTCGTAGAACCGCTCCGGGGAGAAGGTGAAATTATTTTCCCGACAAAACAGCAGAACAGCCTCTCGACTCGGTGCCTCATTCTCTATAGAGACAGAGACAGTATCAGTAACAGTATCAGTATCAGTAACAGTATCAGAGACAGAGACAGTATCACTAACCAATGGTTTTCCAATGGTTTTCGGTGGTTTTTCGGTGGTTTTTTTAGGTCTTCCACCCGTCTTTCCTGCCTGAACACGTCTCTCATACTTCTCGGTATCGCGCTGGATCTGATCCGCCTGGATGATCCAGACGGCGTTCAGAACCGGGTCATCTGACAGATCCGCTTCCACTCCGGTCTCATTCAGATCGAAGATCGCCAGCATCAGACGCTGGCACTGTTCTGCCGAGATGACCCTTAACACCTTGCCGAGTGAGTTGTACAGAATCAATGATTCCTTCATCACTCACCTCAGAACGGCAGGTCGTCGTTGAACGGATCCGATGCTACATCCCGGCTGATGTCGTCCTTGGTGTAGGATGTTCCGCCGCTCAGATAGGACGGTGATGTTTCCCTGGGCTCTGTCCGGATCAGCTTCAGATCCGCTGCCACAACTTCCGTGACATAGACCCGCTTGCCGTCCTTGTCGTCGTAGTTCCGCGTCTGGATCCGGCCTGTGATCTCGACCATGTTGCCCTTCTGGCCGTAGGTGCTGAGATAGTCCGCGTCATGGTTCCAGGCGACGCAGCTGATGAAGTCCGCAGTCGGTTCCCCGTTCTGCTTCGCTGTCTCCAGCTGGTCCTTGGACATCTTCTTGTCAACTGCCACGGTGAAGCTGCAGACGGACTTGCCGGTGCCTGTCTTCCGGGTCTCCGGATTCTTCGTCAGCCGGCCACTGATATTTACACTATTCATGTTCTTCTCCTACTGTCATCCGAATCTTGACGCCTGGGCACTCTGCGTAGAACTTCAGGACATACGCCGAGTAGATCTGCGAGTCGTCCTTGTACGCTACGTTGTTCAGTGCGTCCTGGATGATCTTCATTATGTTGTCGATGTCGGGCTTTCCCGGACAGATCTTCCTGTCCAGTGCCTGGGCCTGTTTCTTCTTCGGCCATGACTGCGGGACCGGGAACGCTGCGCCGATCTCGATGAAGACCGGCCCGCCGCCCGGAATACAGTCCGGATACTGCTGCAGGAATGTGGTCTTCACCAGGTTCTCATACATGACCGTCTGGTCCGGTGTGTATGCGTGGCCTGTACGGGTCACTCTCGGTCTCTGCTTGCCGAACGGCTTGCCCGGTACAAAGAACTCGTAGAACGCCATCAGAAGCCCTCCTCGCCCGACTTGAGCCGGATAAGTTCCGCAGCCTGATCCTGGGACAGATCCTCGATCTGGGACACCTTGTAGTACTTCAGCATCGGGGCCTCCTTGACCTTGCCGGCCTGGATCAGGTCATAGATCGCCTGTGTCTGGGCCTCGGTAGCCTTGGGCCCCGTGTCCGCTTTCGGCACGACATCCCGCACCCGGATCGCGTCCCAGACATCCCCGAAGGCCTTGACCTTACTGGATCCGACAACGATCTTCTTGCCGATCCAGTCGCCGGTGTAGCTGGAGCCGGTTACCTTCGCGATCGTGTCCGCGTTGGTGCGGTTGATAATCATCGGCAGGTCTGTTTCTTCAAACATGACCGTCAGCTTCCGTTCCGTTCCGGAGTCCTTGGATCTCACTTCCTGCTCCAGCACGTCCTTGATGGTCAGTGTCTGATCGCCACTAGCGAAAGACCAGCCGCCCAGATAGTTCGAGTAAAACTCCTGATAGTTCCTGTATTTGCTACTCATAATCTTCTCCATAGAGCTCAGTGCTCTCATAACCCGGCCACTCGCCGGTCTTCATGCAGTTGCTGTAAATTCCGAGGAGCTCGTGGAAGATCTTCTTCCCGGCTTCAATGAAGGACGGATCGCACCAGTAGATCCGGGCCGCATATGGTGCCGTTTTCTCCTGGGCAATGAATGCGAATCCATGCTCCTCTAATGTGTTGGCTTCGATGCCTTCGATGTACATGCCCGCCTGGAAGTCGTAACCGTACTTCCTGCAGCTGTGCTCGAACTGGAAGCCGGCGCAGCTGGTCGTGGTCTTGTAGTCGATCACGTACGGAACCCCGTTGATCTCAGTAATTATGTCGGCCTTGCACTTGCAGCGGATCTGGGTCTCCGGATCTGTCCAGGTGAACGGCACTTCCGTTTCCCTGGCGTTCTGCAGGATCTCGTTGATGTCCTTGTCCCGCAGCAGTGCCGCCCTCATGTCCAGGCATATTTCCATGTCATCTGCAGAGATCCACTGCTTGCCGTCGCTCTCGTACTTGAACTGCTCGAACAGTTCCTTGCCTGACTTTGTGCGCCGGTCCACGTTCGGGATCAATGCGAAGTCCTCAAAAAACGAATCCCGCTCCAGCACGTACTTGTGCACGGCCCGGCCTAATGCCAGGGCTTTGGTGTCCTCCTCCGGATGCAGGATCTTGTACTGGAAGTGCATCGGGCTCTGCCTGATCGTCCAGAGTGAAGATCTCCGGATACCGTCCAGTGCTTCATATTCGCGGTCGTTCATAACTCCTCCATGATCATCTGATCGATCCGGAGCAGTTCCATATGATGCTTGATCTTGTGGATCCGGCGGAACTTCTGCCCGGTCGCTTTGAATTCCTTGTCGATTGCTGCGCGGATCTCGTCCAGGTTATCGGTCAGCCGGTAGCCTTTGGATCCGGATAGGATGTATGTCTTCTGGCCGTCCAGGCCGAAGTGCTCGTTGTAGTCCTGGACTGCCCTCCGGAACTCCCGCGCCTTGTCGTGGTCGCCCATGCCGAGCTCCTTAGCGGTTGTCCAGCACTTAGGGACTGCGAGTTCTGTCATAACATATCCTCCAGCTCGGCAAACAGATCGTCGATGTGCCGGCAGGTCTTCCGCAGCGCCTTCTTGATGCGCTGGTCCGGTTCCAGTTCCACGGCCCGGTGCACTTCATTCTTCGCGTTCAGGATCATGTCCTTAGCCCGGTCCAGGTGGATCATGGACTTCAGCTGGGCATCGTTGTACCAGTCGGTGTAAGTCTTGAAATCACTCATGCGCCGGCTCCTTCTTGGCGTGTCTGCCGACCGGATCTTCACCGTATGCCAGCAGGCAGAAAACCCGCAGCAGGTCGCTTTCCTCCAGCCACACGTTCCCGCCGGTGCTCCAGAGATGGATCTTGCCGCTGACCTCGTTGGACAGCAGGACTTCTTTCGGTTCTCCGTTATTGGACAGGCCCTTGAGCCTGTACTGCTTCGCTTTCAATTCAGCCATTGCGCACCTCCTGTTATCCCAGTGCCCTCAGTGCGAGTGTCAGCCAGATCGAGCCGGCGATCAGCATGGCCGATGCCGCGAACAGGCTCCAGTGGAGCATGGAATCAATGAGCTCATTCAGCTCTCTGAGTTCTCTTTTTGTCATGGTTTTCTCCTCATGTTATGATGTGAGGGATGTTGGGTTATGCCCTTCATCTCTCGGGGGCGGTGCGTGGTCTTGGTCGACTTTTACGCGCATCGCCTTTTTCGATTGCCGCGTTCCGGATCTTGTCTTCATTCGACAGATCTGCGCCGCGGTACTTGTTCCAGAAGCTGTCTATCTCCAGCTCATGGAAGACATAGCCACGTGCTGTTCTGATCCCCTCGATCAGGCCGTACTTGTGCAGCCGTCTGACCTGTCTGACGGAGCAGTGGAGGGCCGTGGCGAGCTCCTCCGTGGTGTACCACTTCATGCTGCTACCTTCTTTTCGTTGCGGGCTTTAAGGGCTTCTGCCATGAGTTCCCGGATAATCTCGGAATAAGACTTTTCAAAGTCCTTCTTCTTAGCTTTCTGAAGATCCTTAACCAGGTCATCTGGGAGGGTGATGCAGAGTCTTTTCATTGCTTTCTCCTTTCTGGTGTATAGGTGTAGCACCGCTTTGATAATAATGCTGAGGTGTATCACCTGTCAATGATTATTTGTATATCTGATTCACTGATGTGGTAAAATGTGCCTAGGAGGTTACAATATGCCTACAAAAAAGCCGCGGTTTATAGTTACCGTAGATGATGATCTGTTCGATATGATCGAAGACTTCCGTTTTGAAAATAGATACCAAAACAGAAATGCCGCTATGATTGATCTGATCAGAGCGGGCCTCAAGGCCAAGGAGGAAAAAGAGAGAGATGAAGAAGGAGAAGTACATCAGTCAGAAGATAAGGAAAACCACAACATCGTGGGTCGTTAAAATCCCCTATTACCTGGGCAACGAGCGCAGGACCTACGAGAGGGCCTTTTCCGAGGCCGATTTCGGGTCATCTGCGCGTCAGATGGCCATCTATCACAGGAACGACAAACTGGCCGAATTTCAGCGCGGAAACGTGCCACAGACGGCCCCGACAGTCCGGGACTGCTTCGAGCGGTCCCTGGTGCTGTTCCCGAGACGGCCCAAGACCCAGAAGCAGCACGACTACTTCCTGCGGCACGGGATCGGAGACCTGGCGGATCTGCCCATCGATCAGATCCGGGCCTCGGACGTGCAGCTGTCCCTGAACCGGTACGCCGAGACACACACCCACGACATGACGGCCAAGTTGCTCAGCGTGTGGCGGCTGATCTTCAAGGCGGCGGCACTGGACGAGATCAAGGCCACGGACAAGACGATCGGGGTCACCGTGCCGAAAGATCGCCACCCTGTACATAAGCGCAAGATGACAATCACCCCCGAGGAGTTCGCCGCGTTCTGCGAGGCGTTGCTGAAATATAACGAATGGAACGATGTAGGCGCTCAGACATCCCGGACGATCTGGGAGGTCTTGCAGGTGATGTATTACACCGGGATCAGACCCGCCGAAGCGTTCGCCCTCACAGACCGCGACATAGACCTCGAAAAGGGCCTTATTTCGATCAATAAAGCGGTCGGCGGTAGTTCGTCCGGGAAACCCGAAATCGTGCCGCCAAAGACCTCAAACGCGGTCAGGAACGTCCCCATCCCTGCCCCTCTGGCGGCGATCCTCCCCAAGCGTCGGGGCTTCCTGTTCCTGATCCGCGGCGAACTGATCAGCACCGATTACTTCAGCAACTACATCCACCTCGTCAGTCAGAAGTGCGGGATCGAGTTCAGGGCGTATATGTTGCGGCACCTGTTCGCGACCGATCTGCAAAAAACCCAGCCGCCCCGGACTGTTCAGGACTTGCTCGGACACGCAAGTTTTCAGATGTCGGTCGAGTACGCACGAAGCACCGAAGAGGAGCGGAAGGAGGCCGTGGAAAGTCGTTTTTCCTGAGTTTGTGGGCGCGTTTGTGGGCGCGACATGAAAAAAAGGCCTAAATATGGCCTTTTTCTTTGTTTTATGGTGGAGGCTACGGCACTTTGAGCGATTGGCCGCTCGAGGCTCAAATCGTCATATTTGGCATAAAAACGGCCTTCTCGGCGATTCTCCACCGTGAGCGAGTGACCGCTCGAGTGCCGTATAATTTCATAATTTGTGGGCGCGGTGTGGGCGCGGCACAAAAAAAAGACCCGGAGCTGATCCGGGTCCTACTTCTGATGTTCAATTATTCCCCGCTGCAGCTCGTCACGCGATGCTTTCAGCTTCTCAATGCCGTTCCCGTCAATCATGTGATTCGTGATGGCGTTCAGGCTCTTGAGGATGAGTGTGTCGGTGTCCTTACGTTCGATCAGTGACTCTTCGATGCTGGTGATCCGGCGCTCATGGTCGTCCAGCTTCACGAACGGGCCTTTGACGATCTTCCAGACAGCGTAGATCCCGGCAATTCCGGAACAGATCCAGAACAAGGTTGTCAGATCAATGCTGGTGTTCATTTTTCCTGGCTCCTGGCGCTGTTGTACTGCACGGTCGAGACACCGATCAGCGACCCGAGCAGGATCATGATGCCATTAATCCACTTAGCAATCAGTTCGTACTGCGCACTCAGATCCGTGCCCATAAACAGGACGAATGCTGACAGCGCAGGCAGCGCGATCAGGCAAATCCACTTAAGGATGTCGTAAACCTTGTCCGGTAACAATGTTTTCATTTGGTCGGTCCCTCCGTCAGGATCTGCCGCCGGTTCCGGAGAGTGTACAGGCTCGTCTTCAATTGGTTCCGGATCTGGCTGAGGTTGAGGTTCAGCCGGCAGCTCAGGGGTGCCATCCGGACTGATTTCCTTAGCCAGTACCAGAACATTCGGTAACAGCCGTCCTGTATGCCGTACAGCTCTCCGGTGCCCGGTAGTTGCACACTCAAACATCTGGGTGGATCCGCCGCTGTCCATCAGCGCCAGTTCGTTGGCTCCGGCTTCCTGGGCAAATGCGTGTACATCGGAGGGGAAGCATTCGGAGAAGATCGCCAGACACCAGTCATCCTGGATCCGCAGGATGGCCGTCTGAGTGTTTTTGATGAGTTCCTTAGATCCGAACGATGCGGATCTGAGGTCAGTGTTCTGACCGTTGTGGATCAGAACGGAGTAAGGAGCGCATACCATCTGAACCTCGCTCTGGCTGAGCCAGAAGTCCGCCTGGTCGTGTGCTCCGATTTTGCCAAGATCTGAGATGTAATACGATATGATTCCTGCCGCTTTAGGTGCCTGCCAGTAGCCATTGACCCATCCGTCTCCTTCACATCCAAGGTGCATCCCGGTGCTCATCTCGAAGTAATTAGCATTAACCGCCCCGACGATTGCGAGGCGGTCAGAGTCATACTCCATGATGTCCTTGACTGTGAACGGGTCACCGGCTGACAGCAGGTGCAGCTTGTATCCGGACGCAGCTGTGGCCCGGATGATGTCAACCTCGATGCCTTTGTAGGTGAGGTGATGGTATCCCTTCTCGATCTGCATAGTTTCGTAGCCTTTCCATCGGAAGCCTCCCAGCGCGTCAGTGAAGTTGGTCTGCTTCAGGCAGAACCCTCCGCTGCCGCCCTGGTTCTCCGAGTACTCGAATGCCTGGGAAGATCCCGGCGGGACATAGTACATCGCCACGTGGCTCATGTTGTGCGAGGATCCGCGCGGCCAGATGATCCAGTCACCGTGCCGGAACTGTCCCGGCTGGATGTAGTCGAACCACTTGGAGAAGCCCAGCTGATCCCGATTGTACCAGAAGCCGTCCGCGTAGTTGTTCGGTGTCGGCGGGATCGGAACGGAGTTCAGATGGCCCCAGTAGCGGAACGCGTCCACGCACTGCGGGCCGTACGCTCCGTCGAAGTCGACCACCTTGCCGACCGTTTCCGCGTAGAACTGTTCCGGGGTCATAGTTCAGCCCCTATTCCGCCGGCGTGTACTGCGTCTGGAAGCTCTCATTCTTCAGGATCGTCCCGTGCTCATCCTGCAAGGTCAGCGCCACCTCAAGGTAGTCAGTTGTGCTGACAGCAACCGCCGCTCTCTGATAATAAAGTGCCAGTCCCATGGCAAGCGATGACCGCGCTGTAATTGTGGCGTTGATGATGCCGTCTGGTCTTGTCTGTAATTCTGTAACGTAATACATAATTTAGTCCCCCTTAGTTAAAAGTCCGCATAGTTGCCGCCGAAAACATAGAACTTGCTCCCGGCTTTTATGGTTCTGCTCGCGTTGTACGTGTAAATAAACATGTTCGTGGTCGCTGTTTCGTTCGACTGAAAACTGTTGCTTGTCGGGAAGATGTTTTTTGCGTTGGGCAGACCGATAACCTTTACACGCTCATAAACAAGCCCAGTCTGATGCGCTATATTTTGGTTGGTGTATGTTCCGCCACTTGGGTTTGACCCGTTCTGCACAAAGTACAGCCAGTCAGCCGCCGAAAGCGTTATATCTGCGTATACATATACAAAGTCATAAGACGCATACGGGGTCAGGTCTAGGTTGTAGGTTCTGCTGTCTGCCGATACCGTGAGCGTGTCCAAAAGTGAAATAGGGCCGCCCCCGCCCCCACCGCCATACCCGGCAACAAGCGTCCCGACAGCATCGGACAGCGTGGTGTCGCTTGCCCCTGTGGTCTCGTTTGCGTACTGAGTTAATGCGTTAATGGCATCTGTAAGTGGTGTATTGCTTGGCATATCAGATCACCCCCAATGCGGTCAGTGCGCTTGAATAATCAGCATAAACATCTTCGAGATGGCTCTTGTCCGTTGCCGACATCAGACCCGCCGCCGATGTTGTAGCGTTGGCGATAACCACAGCCCCGGTTGCTCCGTTGACTGAGGTCACGGGTGCGGTCTGGAGCGCGGTGTCGGCTTTCCCCAGGCTCGTCTGGACTGCCGTGGCCAGGTCCGTCTTTGGTATGCCTCCGGATGGTTTTACATATGCCCCCAGGTCCGCTGCTGTCGTTGTGTCTGGCAGCGCTCCGACGTCGCTTGCGTCCAGGACCACAGTCCCTGTTTGCCCGTTTACGCTATCGACCGCCCCACCTCCGGAGACCGTAGTCCAGGCGACATCGTAATTGGTTCCGGAAACCTTGGCCAGTACCTGACCCGCAGTGCCGCCCGTCTTCAGAAGCCGGGACTGGACTGTACTGGTCAGATCTGTTGCCGGGATCCCGCTTGCAGGTTTGGTATACTTCCCGTTCCATGCGGTAATGTCTGCCGCAGTGATCCCCGCAGCTGCACTCGCACCGAACACAGGATCGGACTCGGATGTCAGTGCGCCCAGGGATGCGGCTGTAATAACCACATCGCCGGTCATGCTGTTGACACTCTGGACCGGTGCCTGTACCGGATGCTCGTCCAGGTAGTCTTCGATGGCCTGATCCACTTCGTCGAGCGTTACCGCGTTTTCGTCGATGTAATCGATCATGGCGTCGTACCAGGACTGGAGCGGTTCCGGGATCACAGCGTCTGCCGTGATTGACTTGACGGTCAGGGTCGTGAACACGATGCTCTTCGCGAGACCGGATGTAAAACTGATCCGCAGTTCACCTTTGCCGTATCCGTAGTAGGCTGTGTCCGTGTCGTCGATCGTCCATACGAACGGATTCGAGTTGAACGTCCCGATGATGTACGGAGCCGTGTCCTGGCTGCGCTGATGCACAAGCGTGATGGAAGTGATGTCAGGCCCGAAGCCGGAGCAGTCGAAGATGATCTGCCGGTACTCGTTCTCCAGCTGCCTGCCGATCGCGATTACCTGCGACTTACAGAGACTGACTGCAGATAGTGTCGTGATTTCCATTGGTTATCCCTCCTCGATCTGATAGAACTTGACACCGCCCTGAGCTGCCTGCTCCACCAGGCGCTGAACCTGGCCCACGGTGCGGTTTACAAGCTCGACAAATTCCCCTTTGTTAAAATCAACCGCCACAACGCGGTACTTGCCGAGGCGCTGAAAAACGTATTCGGGATAGACTTCACTGATTTTCATGTCACAATTCTCCTTTTATCTGTACGCTATAAATCCGCTCGCGCTGATTTTCGACCAGCCTGACCCGGTAGTAGTAACGTTCAACTGAAAACGATAATATTTATATCCCGTTGCTGTGCCCGATTTCTGCGTTGCTGTTGTTGCTGTGTTCCATGTCAAAGTGTCGACATTTACCCATGTCGTGTTATTGTTTGAACCTTGAATAATTACGGTCCCGTTTGCGGCGGCAGACCCAGCCGAGTCACTAAACTTAGTTTCAGCCATTGAGTACAGTATTTTAGTCGAGGATTTTGCCAAAGTCAGAGCACCGCCCGTTATTGTTCCGTTGCCAGAGGTGTTCCGTGTCGTGATCCAATCGAAGACGTTATAGTTGCTCAGCCCGCCGCTCTGCGGGAGATAATTCAAAACAGCCATAGTCTTCACTCCTTCACGATCATAATCAGCGGCAGATCAATGCTCGGAGCACCTCCGACGGCCTTCAACTGCATTGATCCTGTAAGCACCGCTCCATATGGACGGATGTCGGCAGCCTGATATGCTTCGTATTCAGCATCAGTTAATGTTGACGGATATGTCAGCGCAATCTCGATGTCCGGTTTGATTGCCGGATCAGTGATTGTATACAGATCAGACGACCACGAAGCCGCCGCCAGGGTAATGCTGACCTCTTCGCCGGATCCGTGTGTTTTTGCGATGTTGTACGTAGGAGTAAGCGACGTCACGGCAACGCTTGACGCCTGGTATGTGGCAATCACCATCTGTGCCAGCGTCCCGGTGCTGTTCAGATCGTCATATGTCGGTGTGAACGGCGCCAGCGCCGATCCGATTGTGCCGATCGGATTCGCTGCAAGATCGTACTGGATATAGATGTAACCTGTAGACGTGCCGGTATCCGGAAGCGCCACCTCGACCGTTTCTGCGCTGTTGGTGAACTCGCGCCCCTGGATAATTCCATAGAGCGCCGGGATTGCTACCTGGTTCGACCCGAGCGAATTGATCGCCACGTCCTCGAACAGGCCGTCCGTAAGAATCTGATGGAACAGCGCACCATCATCCGAGGGTGAGATGTTCTGCCCCGCACTGCGAATTACTCTCATGATTTTCTCCTCTCCTGCTGCAGGATCTGCGTCAATCTCGTCCGGACATAGCCGAACGTCATCCGGGTGTATTTGTCATTCAGCCGCTGATACCCGGTCAGGACTGTGTTGTATGTCTTGCCACGGTCGATGATCGAATAGCACTGCCCGATCTTACCGACCTCGACCAGTTTGCTGTCAGCGTTGAACGTGATCTCAATCTGATCGTCGTACCGGCTCTGATACATATTGTTGACCGCCTCAACGTAGGACGCATACGAGAACGTCTCGCCCTGCTGCGGAGTCACGACCGAGCATCGGGATACAACAGGCAGCACCCGGTTCTGTGATCCGTCCGTGTCAACCGTTCCGGAGAACTCTGTCGGGTGCCAGTAATATGTCACCGACTCGTTTGGATCCTCCTGGTTCCGGATGATCATCTTGTTTGGATACTCGTTGATGCTCGGCGAGCTGATCGAATACTCAGCTACGTCCTTCAGCTTCGTCTCGATCTTCCAGGCGCTCATCGTGTCCACCTTCCGGAACGCGAACGTGACCTTTTTCGTTGTTACATTGAAGCTGATGTCGATCACGATTCCGTAGACCTTGAAGTAGTTAACAGCCATGTCATAAAGGTTGTAGATCTGCTGGTCGTTCGGATCGTACTGCCCAGGCGTTGACGTTGAATAATTAATCGTCAGCCCGGTCAGGTTCTGGAATGTGTCGGATCCTCCGTACACGGCTGTGAGCTGCGCTGCCATCCATGGCTCGACCCCGTTGATCAGCGTTGACACATCCGCGAACACCTCGACGTCCAGCAGCTTGGACATCTGGGCAAGCGTGACCGTGGTGATCTTTCCGTCAAACGCGTAATCCGTGACGATGCCCTGGAACAGCATCTGATCCCCGCTGACCTGGCAGTAGTCGCCCTTTGACACGCTCATCTCTTTCGGCACCTGGAACGTGCTCGAAGACTGAACAAGCGCGTCTGTGATCAGGGTCGGCTGCGAAGTCTGGGCCATATCCACGAAATTGAAATCCCGATCGAAGACGTCTACTCTATACCGTTTCATGGATTTCCTCTATCTCGACAAATGCGTCAATGGTCTGAGATACGTTGCCGGCGATTCTCAGCGTTGAAGATCCAACCGGTGCATAAATGAAGTTGTCCTTAGTGAAATCCGAGTTCTGGTACCTGTTCGCCACGAACGCATTTGTTGAAGTTACAAACTCAGCTATCTGCAGTTCGTTGTCCTTAGCGTTGATTACAAGTTTGTGCCCGTTCGGGATGTTGCCAGTTATACTGCCGGACTGCACTGTCTTGTTGTTGACGATCAGTGCCCATGCCGGATCTGTAATGTCGCCCATGATCGTGATTACCAGCGGCGATTCTTCCGTGGAATTGTTCGTGATGTCGATGATGCCGTTGATCGCGTCTGCGTATGTGTAGTTGTATTGGTACGTGTACTGCTTGGCGTCCACTGTCTCGACCGCGGTCCTATAAGCGACCCGCGGCACGTACCACTTGGATGTGGCAGTGAAATCGACGCCGCACTTCAGCCGGTTGTCCCGGTAATCGATCTCGCCCTTGGACAGGGATGACACAATGCAGTCCAGGTAATACCATTCGTTTATCGGCTTATACATCAGCCGCAGCGGCGTATAGCTGATGAACTTGGCGAACTCCTGGTAAACAGAATAAGAAGAAAACACCATCACGCCGGATGGTGCTTTCTGTGCCGATTCTGTTTCAATCAGCTGGTACTGCCCGCCGATCTGCATGAACTGTGAATCCATCCGGAAGCCGAGGCCGTCCGGAAGATAGAAGAACGCGTCCCGGCGCATGAGGTCGAACGTATTGCCCAGCGCGTTCTGTAACTTAAACTGTCTTACCATCAGATTCTCTCCCCGAGCCACCTGTCGATGCTCATCGCGATGCTCATGCCGTCACGCTCGTGATACTGGCCGTACAGGTTGACGTTGTTCGTGAAGTTGAAGGTCTTCGTTGCTGCAGCTGCTCCGGAAGCCATCGCCATGACATCCACAGCCGGGTTCATGTTCGCGATAGCGTCCTCCCAGCCCTGAGTTAGGCCGGCGCCCATCATCTCGCCGATGTATGCAAAGACCTTGGACGGCGACTGGATTCCGAGCTCACCTTTTACAGAACTTACGATATTGGAGAAGAATCCCCGAACATTCTCTGTAAATGTCCCGATCGCTCCGGAGATACCGTTCCAGATACCGCCCACGATGTCGGCACCGATCCCGCCAAGGAAGTCCTTAATACCGCCGAACGCGTCGGAGATACCTTCCTTGACCTTGCTGATCAGATCCCGGCCAACCTGCTTCATGTTCTCGAACCGCTCACTGAGCTTGTCCAGGATGGACTGGCCCAGCTGTTCCGCTGCGGACTTGACCAGGCTGATCTGTTCCAGGATACCGTTCGCGATTTTGGCCGGCAGTTCCCTTGCCCAGTCAACAACCTGGGTAAATGCGCCGACAACCGCGTCCCGCATCCCGGTGAATGTCTCCACGAAGCTGTCCTTCAGCTGGATTGCATAGGCCTTCAGCTCGTCCCAGTGCTTGAACAGCAGAACGCCTGCAGCAATCAGACCGGTTATGGCCAGTACTGCAATGCCGATCGGCCCGGACAGGAACGTAAACACTGTAGCCAATGTGCTTACCCCTGCGGACAGAACGCTGACGATTTTCAGAACCGGAGAGATCGCAGCGACTAATCCGAGGAATGTCAGAATCAGTCCCTGGGTGTCTCCGTCCAGATCGCTGAACCACTGCAGCGCCTTGTTTACCACTTCCGCCAGCTTCTCCAGGTGCGGCAGCAGTTCTTCGGCCAGTGTCGCTCCGGCTTCCATGAAGGCCTGTCCTGCAGTCGCCTTCATCTTGTCCATCGCGTTGTTGAAATCGTTGGCTGCATCGAGCGCGTCAGATCCCAGGATCAGGCCTGCGTCTTCAGCTTCCTGCCCGAACTTCTTCAGCGCTGCGCCGCCGTCGTCAATGATTCCGGCCAGATCTGCTGCGGACTTGCCGAACAGTTCCTGCGCCAGAATGTCGCGCTCGGTTGCGTTCTCAACCTTGCTCAGGGCTTCCAGTGTGTCGTACCAGACGTCCTCAGCTGAACGGTACTCACCATTAGCATCCTTGATCGATACGCCGAGCTCTTCAAATGCCTTGTTTCCGGAGCCGATCTGCTTGGTGAGCTTGGCCATGCTCGACAGCATGGTTTCGGTGCTGACGTCAACCAGTTCCTGAGCGTAGTTGAACTTCTGGATCTGATCTGTTGCCACACCGTACTGCTGCGCCAGCGTGTTGATCTCATCCGCGCTCTGGCCGGCCTTGTATGCCATGCCAAGCGCGCCGGCTACAAGTCCGCCGGCAACTTTACTTACTGTGGCTGTCTTATCTGCCAGTTCCCCGGTTACCTGGGAGATCTTGCCGGCAGCCGCGGCGATCTTGTCCATGGTGCCGGGCATGGAATCGAGCTGGTTCTTCCATTTTGCCTGCTCCTGTGTGCAGGCTACGATCTCGCGCTGGATTGCGTCGTACTGCCGACGGCCCTCTTCGGTCTCAGTGTTGACCTGGGCCTGGGCTTCTTTCAGCGCTACAACTTTCTGTTCGGATTCTGTAATCGCCTTAGTCAGCAGCCGCTGCTTCTGCGCCAGAAGTTCCGTGTTTCCCGGATCCAGCTTCAGCAGTTTCTCGACATCCTTCAGTTCCTTTGAAGTCTTGTTTATCTCGGAGTTAAGTGAGCCGAGCGCTTTGCTTATCCCGGTAGTATCCGCACCAAGTTCGATCGTAATACCGCGGACTTTTGTGTTTCCTGCCATTAGTGCCCCTTTCCCAGGAATGCGTTAATGTCGTCCTGTGTTGCGACGATGTCATACTCCTCGCCGTCGTTAGACTGTTCCGTCAGCATGTCGAGGACCATGCCAATGGTGTATTCGTCGGCAATTGCCGCTATGCCCAGCTGCCCCATCCGGAGCTCGAGCAGCGCGGCGTTGAACTCGCGTTCAGTTTGCCTTATTTTTTTTTACTTTTGGACAGGCCGGCCTTGTTCATGGCCCACAGATCCATCAGCTGCGGGAACACTTCATAGATGTCGAATGTGCTGAACTGATCCAGCCAGTCGTCAATGTTCTCCGGCACTTCCGGATCCGCCTGTTTGTTCATGACGTATGCCAGGTTCTCGAAGATCGTCAGGTCCATAACGCCCAGCTGGTCCTCGCCTTCTGACACGGACTTAAATTTGTCCGAGAGGGACTTCATGTCAATGATGACGTCCCTCCCGAACAGCTGCCTGTAGATCCTCGGCGTCCTTGCGGATGCCATAAACTTGACGGGCTTGCCGTCAATCTCGATCTGCTTCAGTACTGCCATTATTTGCCTCCTCTATGACTTAACCTGTGTAAACCGAGCTGTACCAGCCGCTGATCACGGTGCTGGTAGTTGTGTCTGTTGTAACAGCCTGGACAATACCGTCGGAAGATCTCGGCATTGCTGTCAGAGAAATTGTCTCTGTCTGCGGTTCTGCTGTTTCGCCGATGGTGGCGCCGGTGATTTCCGGACGGCCAGCCGAGCAGGCGTACAGAACGCAGTGCCGATTGTACTGGTCACCATTGACCTGGAACAGCAGCGCGAATGTTGCAACAGCCGCCTGGTTGTCTTCGACCAGGACGCCGTCATTGTTCAGTGTCCAGCCCCAGACATCCTTCTTCATTGCATCCGGGATGATTGCGATTTCCAGGTCACCGGAGTAGCCCTGGTCTGCCTGAGTCACGTAGTATGCTACGTTGTCGGCGTAGAACGTGTTGCTCTCGCCTTCCGGAGACAGCGACAGGTTCACAGCGCCAGGAACAGCAACAGGTGTCCCGTAGGTACCGGTGCCGCTGTTGTAGATCGCGTAGTGGACGTTTTTCAGACCATACTTAACCTTGTTATTTGCCATTGTTTCTCCTTACTGAAGGACAAACCTGTATGCGACCATGTACATCTGTTCGCTGTCCAGATAGCCCTCTTCTTTTGTGAAATAAAAGCCGCTGATGATGTTCTCAACAACGGCTTCCTTGCTTGTATCCTTCTGCTCCGTGTACAGCTCGAGCTGCAGTTCCGGAGCGGAATGATATGTAATGTTGTCGGCGCCGAACTGATCATTCGCCGCCACGATGTATACCAGATACGGCAGTGACTGCTCCGTCCGGAAGTGGTCGAAGGCAATCGGGATGCCGCATTCATCGAACAGGTTTACAAATTCTGCAAGTGTCATCCTTCTTCAATCGCCTCCCGGATCTTCTCCTCAAGTTTCTCCTGAGCTTCGTCATTGATCGGGCCGATGTGCTCGAACGATCTCGTCCGGCCATAAGCCCGGCCTGTTCCGTTCTTGATCACGTGCCCGTTTTCGAGCAGATGCGTAAGCCGGTAATACCGCGAGTTCCAGACCTCTTCTTTCCGGTAACCCTTCCGCCTGGTGGACTTGGTTGTCCATCCGGTTGGGTATTTTCTCCAGACGTTGGATCCTTCCGCTCCGGTTGTGGCCCGGAGTTTCTTCTGGCTTTCCCTGGCGATCTCTCCGACGGCTTCGTCAACTTTGACCCGCACATTGTCGGAGTAGTCGTTCAGGTCCTTCAGGATCTCCCGCGCCAGCTGGTCCGGCTTAATCGTTACTTGGGACATGGCCGACCATCTCCTCGAGATAGAGTTCAATCTTACGGCCAGTGTCGTATGTGCGGTAAACGTGGTAGCGTTTCCCGCTGATCTCTACGATCTCCTGCCCGCTGTACTCTGCAGACCAGACCGACGCCTGCCACTGGGCCGAGAGACCCAGCTGGCCGGCATCCGTCCATTCGGTCAGCGAAACGCTGCGAAGTGTCGCTATTACGCTTACCTTCGTTTCAACGTCCACAAGCTGGCCGATGGCGTCCTGTGTGTGCGTGACGGAGATCAGAGATATTTCCCTGCGCTTATCCTCCACAGCACTCACCCCAGTCTGTGTAGCCGGTGGCCATCTGCAGCTGGGCCTTCTGCTCGTCGTACGAAGCCTTCAGCCGCTGGTATGTTGTGTCTGCAGGTTCACCGAAGTGAGCCTTGCAATATGTCAGAACAGCACGGACAATGAGCGGATCGGAATCACTGACTAAGTCAGCGTCCACTCCCGCAATGCCCAGATCGAGCAATGCTGCAGCGACCAGATCCTCAATCTCCTCATCGAATGTGTCTGATGTAATGTCCAGCACGTCCTTCGCTTTGTCGATCAGTGCACTCATATCTTATCCTCCGATGTTCTTGTAATACGTTTCCCAGAAGCTCCTGGTGATGACCTGGTATCCTACGTGGCCGCATTCCACCGACGGATCCGCGATGACCTTGTAGCCCAGCTGACGAGCCCGCCAGCAGAAGCTCAGATCCTCGCCGTTCCCGCCGATCGGATTGAACGGTGCCCCGTATTTGTCCATGACATCTTTCAGGATCTTCACCGGCGTCAGTACGCAGCCGAAGCCGCAAGCCTGCACCTCGAAGATTTCCTCCGGGATCTTTGTGTGTATCAGGTGTGTTGTCTCACCGTTTTCGATGTTGAACACCTCATACAGAACAGGAACATAAGGGGCCACCCGCTTGAAGTAGATCCCGCTGATGATGGCATCCTTATGTTCGCTGTAATCCTTGAGCAACTTATTGAGCGTGTCCGGCTCAAAAGTCATGTCGGAGTCAAGCCAGAAGACTACCTCCGCGCCCATGTCAACTGCGGCCTTCGCGATGTTGTTCCGGGCCTGATACACAAGTGATCCGACCTGGAAGCCGACTACCGCGTCCTCCGGTTTCTGTAGTATGGCCAGCGACGCAGCAAACTGCGTCGGGACCTGGTTCATTGCTGGTATCGCGATAAGTACCTTCATGACTTGCCTCCTTTTTCAGTCACTTAGCACTTAGCCCAGGCGAATGCTTCTTCATCAGCGACAGCGCCATCGCACAGAGCCATAGCACGGTACACTGTGGAGCCGGAACGGAATGCGACGGACTGGTCAGCTTCGATGCTGATGCCTTCGCCGTAGTTCCAGACATAGCCCTTCTTCAGGGAGCCGAACAGAATGTGCTCGGATGCTGTGGTGGATTCGCCCTTGGCAATGCAGTTTGCATTCGCGTCCAGGATGACCCGGTGACCCAGCAGTCTGTAGTCGATACCGTTCATGACCAGAATGCCGTTGGAATCTTCTGCCAGCGGGACAATCTTGCCGAAGAATGTAGCCGGTGTCATGACGAATACTGCGTCGTTGTGGTATGCCGGAGCAACCTTGCCCATCAGGTCAGCAACAGAAGCGACGGACACTGTGGTGATGGCTGTCTGGCCAGTAACCTTGTGCAGGATGCCATCCGGAACTGTTGTGGTGCCGGCGCCATTCATGACGGCAGCGCAGATAGCGGCTTCCATCTTCTGGGCCAGCTTGGATACGAGCCAGTCCTGGAATGCCGGGATGGCCATAGCCTGAATGTCGGCTGTGATTTCGACAGTCTTGATCAGCTTCTTGGCGGACAGGGCGATGCTGTCAACAACATCGGCAGAGTCAGTGGAAGCGGAAGCGATTGCCAGCCAGCTAGCATCGTTGACAGTCTTGGCATACGGAACCTGGACATAGCCCGGAATCCGCAGAGCATCGAGTTCGCCGATCAGCGGGTTTTCTTCGAGCTTGCCATAGATCTTGTTCAGTGTTTCAGTCGGGATGATATCGGCAGCATCTGTCAGTGCGGCGCGTTCTTCGACTGTCATATGCTTGCCCATGAGGCGCTTCATGTAAGCGTCCCGGTATTCGACAGTCTCAGGTGTCATCTTTCTTTCTTCCATGATTTTCTCCTTTTCTTCGTGGCGTTCCACGACGGATCCTTCATCACCAGAGGCGATACGCTGGATCAGTGCGCTGCGCTTTTCTGCTGTCTCCTTAATGACGGCAGCCCGCGCCTCAAGAGCATCGAACTCGGCGGTCAGTGCATCAATGTCACATTCGCCCTTCAGCTCTTCGTTGATGGCCTTCATCCGTTCCTGGATCTCGTCCATCGTCATCTCTTCAATGTTCATCGAGATAACCTCCTACTCTGATACGCAGTTGAAGCCTGCGCTTTTCCTGTTCCTGCCGCTCACGCTCCAGTCGCTCCGCTTTCTCTGCTTCGATCACTCCGTCGAAGTAGTCACGTGCGGACAGTTCCGTTCCCGGATTTGCCGGGAAACTTACAGGAGATATGTCGTACACCTTCGCGATCCGCTCGATGACCCGCGTATGACTGGCCTTGTCATAGTGGTCCGCAGCGACGGTGAAGGCGAATGACATCTTGGGATAATTGCCGGCCTTGATCTCTTCGTACAGATCCCTGGACTTCTGCGTCCGGCTCAGATCCGTAATGTTTCCGAGACCGTGTTCGTCTACGAACAGCTGCACGCTGCCGGCACTGGTGCGTGCATATACCGGTCCCTGATGGTCGATCCGGAACACGACATCGGTCAGATCCGCTTCGTCAAATGCGGTCGGCTCGATGCGCTCCGAATAGTCGATGCCATCCTGTGAAAAAAGGACATACGGCTCAAACGTGCTCGCATATCCCTCGACTCTGTATTCTGTTTCTGCAGGCATGGACATATCCATGCTTCTATACTCTCTCTGGTTCATCCTTCGTATCCTCTCCGGCGTTGTAATATTCGCCTCTGATCGGTGCGAACTGGCCCTTGCCATCCGGCAGCGGTTCGTAGTTGAACAGCTCACGGATCTCATCGATCATGATCATGCCGCGGTCACCCAGCTGCTGAGCCATGCTGATTTTTTCAGATGTTGTCATATACTGCAGCCGGTTCGCTGTAATCAGCACCCTGGCGCCCACCTGCCGCTCACGGTCCGTGAACAGCATCTTTGTCAGTACTTCGCTCAGCTGGATGGCGAACGGTTCAATGGCACCATTCCAGAACGCGTCCATGACGTCGCCGACGGCCCGATTCTGCAGGATGTCTTCATTCACCCCGAAGTAGTCATACACGTTCTTCTGGATGATCTTCATCTGCTCCGAATCAACCGTATAGGCAGAGGACTTGATCTGCTGAATGTCCGTGTATGTGTTCGGGAACAGCAGGATGCCGTCCTGACCTCCGGCCAGATTCTCAGCCGTGAACCGTTTCCGCTCCTTGGCCAGATCCGACGGCTTGGTGAAGTTGTTTACCCGCGCCATGAACCTGTAAGTGCTGGAATCCTTCACGGCGTTCTCGATGCCCTGGTTCTGTATGTTGATCAGGGCCATCGTGTCAGTCAGTGCAGAATTGCTCTCACCGAAGAACTCGGACTTGTACTGGTACTTAGTCAGGATCCCGACATTCTTCAGCTCATCGGATCCCTTTTCACCGTTGGCAAACGTGAAGCGCAGCCACGGCTCACCGTCTGCTTCAACCAGTTCATAAGCCTGCGGAACAATCGTTGTGATCCCGATCGGCTCGTACAGATCGTTGTATACATAGACCAGGAAACAAGTGTTCTGCATATCCAGGACCGTGGAGATCCTATAGAGCAGCTGTGACCAGGTCTGTGTACTGTTCGGATCCAGCGCCAGGCGCGTCCGCAGTTTCCGCTGCGATTCCCCGCCCCGGATCCTTACCTGCAGTTTGCTCGCGTGTCTTGCCCTGGCATCAATCGCGCTCCGGACAAGTTCTGATTCGTACAGCTTTCCGCTCCAGTTCCGATAGACCGGCGCGTATGCTGTCAGTGTCTTGAAATAACCGTCCACCGGCAGTTCCTGCTGCTCCTTCTTGGGGAACAGCCAATCAAACATCCCCATTGTCTTCTCCATTCTTCAGCATTTCGCCGATCTCGCCGTACCACTTCTGCCGTACGGTCATCGCATCGATAAGTGCCGCCATTCCATCAATGTGACTTGAAGCGGACAGTTTTACCAACTTGCCGCGACCGCGCTCTATGTTCATTTTTATAGCGCTGTCGAGCATGTGTATTTTCAGAAGGTCATTGTCGCCGATCCGGATCTTTCCGTCCTTCAGCATCCCTTCAAATTCCATAAGGACCGGATACAGCTGCTCGCCCTGGAACACATCGTCACAGTGAAAGCCGTATGTCTCCATGTCCTGGATGAGGTACTGGGCGCTGTAACGGTCGTAGCCAACCCACAGCGGATAGAGTTCGTACTTTTCGATCAGATCGACGAACCAGTTATAGCAGTCATGATAATCCACGTAGTTGTCTCCGGACGGAGTAAGGAAGCCACGCTGGATGAACGCACCGTACGGCACGCCGTCCCTGGCGATGGCATCGTCTATCCGTTCTGCCGGAAGGAAGAACTGCGCGAAAACGTTAAGCACGCCATCCTTCTCGATTAAGCATGTGCATGCCGTAAGATCGGTTGTCTGCGACAGGTCAAGGCCGCAGACACAATAGGATCCGCGGAAGTCGTTCAGATCCAGCGGCGCCCCGGATGCCTTTTCGATGTCGTGCGCTGCCAGCCATGCCTGGGAACTGTTCTGCTTGAGGTTGCAGTACTTGGTGATAAACTCAGCCTTCTTGCTGAGAGATCCCTCCGCCACTGCGATCTCTTCAAGCAGGTAGTCAACCGAGACGCTGACCCCTAGGTTCGGGTTGCTCTTTCTCAGCTCGTTAATGTCATTCCATTTCTCGATGTCATCGATCATGTAAAGGAACGGAAGCAGTCTCGTTTCCTTGGACTCGCCCAGCAGGAACCGTGTAGACCTCTTGATCAGCTCGTCATAGATCGAGTCGTTGACATATCCGGAAGTCGTGCACGCCACGATAAAAGAATCGGGGCGAGCGCCCATGGCTGAGCGCATGACCTCGTAAGCCTTTAGGCCCTTGTCCCCGCTCCAGCTAGCGATTTCGTCGCAGATGGTGACCGACGGGTTGTAGCCATTAAGATCCCTGCTCATGTAGGAGACCTTTTTGACCGTGCTGTTTGTTCCAGGTATCGCCAGATCCGACTGGCGGTGCCTGGCGAGCATCGTGTCGTCGTATATCTTCCGGTGCTGCGTGTCCTTGATCTGTGACTTCTCTTTCAGATCTTTCCACTCCGGATCCAGCTGAACCATGTTCCAGATCCCGTTGTAGATGATGTCAGACTGCTCGACTTTAGGCGCGACACAGAATACTCTTGCTCCGTATTCGGAGTTCCGCCAAACTTGACTGGCAATGGCTGCGCTGATGGCCGATTTGCCATTTTTTCTTGCGACCAGCAGCATCACCTCACGGAACTGCGGATTACCGTCTGCGTTCCGGATGCCATAGATGGCTGACAGCATGGCCTTCTGCCACACCTCAAGACGAAGCGGCCCAGGAGCCAGCGGCCCCTCCGTATGGAAGCAGTGGTTCTCTATCCAATCGATCGCATCGCTGGCGCGCTTGGCGTCAAAAAAGAACTCCCTGTTCTGGAGCCCCTTCACCAAGTATTCGTATATCAGTCTGATCCACTGGCCGACGCAGTACGTCCCGTTCTTTATCCCCTGATAATACGTGTAAATCCAGTTATCCTTCGCCATCTCCATGCTTTATTCCGACTACGCGCGCGAACTTCCGCTTTTCCTGTCA
>Ga0247611_10003128_pt1 | contig 25087 bp, 24 predicted proteins | sample 177DNAGHGhighgp2_FD_192422 | JGI IMG/M metagenome (GOLD analysis project Ga0247611, IMG submission 192422) | Sheep rumen microbial communities from Palmerston North, Manawatu-Wanganui, New Zealand - 1770 DNA GHGhigh gp2 | ecosystem: Host-associated > Mammals > Digestive system > Stomach > Rumen... | reverse complement strand
GTCACTTTCTAATTGTGAATTCCATTTCTTATCGCTCAGTGGGTGGGCCACTGCTAAGGAAGAGCACTTACTCACTTCTGAGAGTTGCTACTGTGTTGTTCCATTCCTTCTTACACAGTTCTTGATAAGAATCTCTGTTAGTATTATATCAACGTAAATTTTATTTACAATTCTTTTAGATAAGTTTCAGAATTTTGTCTTCAACTAATTCAGGAGTTTGTTGTTTTAATTGCATGATAGGCCATGTAATCAAAATTGTTAACACAAGAAATTCGCCAGTGCCAACGATAATTAAGCACGATGATTCGAAAATACCATAAATGAGCATTGAACCAATCATAATTAACGCCGTAATGGCGGCTTCTTTGTTAAACTTCAAAAGCTTAACTGATAAATAAACAATGTAAAGCATTAAAGTGAGCCACACTAGTAAGAGAACAATCCCGCCATCACCTAAGAGTTGAAGAATCACGTTGTGTGAGGTTGTTGTTTGATACATTGCGATATTTTTAATATCGACACTTGTAAACGCATAGAGAATATCATTAAACAACCCATAACCTACGCCCGTGAAATAATTAGAATTAGACAAGATAATAAAGGTGTACGACCACATTGTTTGTCTCGTCTCAAGCGTATTCAATCCGTTTTCTTCTCTAAAGAGATTTGAGAATAATTTAAGAATAAATTCTCTAGTTGGAGGAACGATAAACATTAAGCCAATAAGTAGTATTAATCCTCCAAGAATTGAAAGTCCAATAACAGCGTTTCTCTTTTGATTATTTTTAAATGTTAAAACATATAAAGCGATAAAATACCCAACCTCAATTAATAGACCAGTTAATATCCCCATTTTACATTGCGATAATAAAAGCCAAATAGTTGAAATGAATAAGGCTATAAGCCACCAGGGATTCTTCTTCTCTTTAAATAAGAATAAAGATGCAACAAGGCACAAAAGCATAGTTGTTCCAAACGAATTCTTACTAGCAAAGAACGAATAGATTGCCAAAGTATGGAATCTAATGAAGAAATTATCAAATGTTAGTAGAAAATAATACTTCATGCTATCGAGGAAGAAAGAACTAATAATCGCAACAATCCCGAATGTTAAAACGCAATAACAAACTACTTTAAACGCATGATTTGTTTTATAAAACTTTGGGAGAAAATCCAAAATAATAAAAACATTTAATAGCAAGCCAAATAATCGTAGTTCATAAACCGCCAAATCTGTTCCTAAAGCAGAATAGTTGATAAGGTATGAATTATGAAGTGGATCAACAAAACTATAGGTAGTTGGATTGTTATAAATCAATAAGGCAATAACGTTGATCAAAAGCAAAATTAGTAATAATGTTGCCAAGTGAAACGATGGTTTATATTTACCTTGCTTATTACCAAAATAGAAAGGAATTGCGGCAAAAATAATTGCAAAACCAAATAAAAGAAAGGATGACCAAATAGGCTGTTTTCCCATTGGGTCAGAACCAAAAAGATTCGCACCGCAAGATAAAACAACTGCGCAGAAGATACTAAGCGCAGTGCTTATAGTTAAAATATGTGGTGAATACTTTTTGATCATTTAAATAAATTAGTAAGCAACTTTTCCGTTGGCGACATTAATTAGATGTTCACCATATTTGTTGTTTTTCATTTTTGAGCCGATTTCTAAAAGTTGTTCTTTACTGATCCAACCATTGAGATAGGCGATTTCTTCGATACAAGAAACTTTAAGGCCTTGATGGTTTTCGATGCTTTGAACGAATGCAGTCGCATCAGCGAGTGATTCGTGAGTTCCGGTATCGAGCCATGTGAAGCCACGGCCAAATAAAACAAGATTAAGATTTCCTTGATCTAAATAGACATTGTTGAGAGTTGTAATTTCGAGCTCACCACGAGCTGAAGGTTTGATAGATTTGGCGTTTTTAGAGACACCTTTTGGATAGAAGTATAAACCGACAACTGCATAATTTGATTTAGGATTTGCTGGTTTTTCTTCAATTGAGAGGACTTTTTTATCCTTGTCAAAATCGACGACACCAAAGCGTTCAGGATCTGGAACGAAATAGCCAAAAACTGTGGCTTTTCCTTTCTCGGTATTAGCGACAGCATCGCTTAAAGCTTTCTTGAATCCGTTACCATAGAAAATGTTGTCTCCAAGGACTAAACAGCAGGAATCATCACCAATAAATTTTTCACCGATAATGAACGCTTCTGCTAAACCGTTTGGAGCGAGTTGAACAGCATAAGATAATTTGATGCCGATTTGACTACCATCACCTAAAAGAGATTTGAATCTCGGGGTATCTTCAGGTGTTGAAATAATTAAAATATCCTTAATTCCAGCGAGCATAAGCGTGGATAGAGGATAATAAATCATTGGTTTATCATAGATAGGAAGTAATTGTTTAGATGTGACGAGGGTAAGTGGATATAAACGTGAACCAGAACCTCCAGCAAGAATAATACCTTTCATAAATTAGTTATTGTCTGAAATTGATTTCAAACAATTTCTCCTTTCGTAATAACTTTAATTAAATTAGCACATTTATATGTTTTTTTCAAAACATTAAACCACTCTTGCATTAATCAAAACCAATTAGTAGACTTATTGTTGTTATGAGAAAACCTAAAGTATTAGTGTTAATGGCCACCTACAATGGCGAAAAATATTTACCTGAACAAATCGATTCTATTCTAGCTCAAAAAGATGTCGATATTTTCATCAAAGTCAGCGATGATAGATCGACCGATAATACTCAAAAAATCCTTCAAAGTTACAAAGAAAAGTTTTCTAATTTTGATTATCAAATAAATGAAAAAAATAAGGGATTTGCATATAATTTTCTCGATTTATATTTCTCTGCGAACGATTTCGATTTCGATTATTGTGCGTTCGCTGATCAAGATGATTTTTGGCTTGAAAACAAAATGATTGAAGCAATCAAACTCATCGATAAAAACGATTCAGAAAAAGGTTGCTTTTATTGCTCAAATCTGAAGCTTGCAGATGAAAATTTAAAAGAATACGGTATGCAAGAAGATAAGAGTGTTCTTAGGGGCAAAAAGTATTCATTCCTTGTTGCCAACATCGCAACTGGTTGCACTACCGTTATTAACCGAAAATTCTACAATCAATCTTTAAAATACCGTCCTGAGCATATCGCCCTTCATGACTATTGGCTATTTTTGGTTGCGGTCTTTACCGCTAATTATGTTTATGACTTTAATGGCTACATTCTGTATAGACAACATAGTAACAATCAGATTGGAAGTAATAAAAAATTCTTTACCAAGTTTAAATGGCAACATTTCATGCATCCAAAGTACTCCACTACTACTTTATTAAAAGAGTTAATTAAAGGTTATGAGAGCGAACTTGATCCAGTTGATTTAAAGTATATTAAAACCGCTGCTTTCTATCGTGATGGTTTTGGAAAGAAAATGAAGTTACTTTTTTCACACAAAATAAGAAGAAGAAAATATAATTTCCTTTTTAAAATTAAAGTTTTGTTAAACAAATTCTAAGTACGAAAAAAAGTTGGGGTAACCCAACTTTTAATCTCAGGAATAATTATTCGCTGAATTTTTTGCGGTCCACAATTAAATTGACAACCGCACCAACGATAATGCCGCCCAACATTGAAACAACTAATGCAACTGGCCAAGAAACTGTACCAGTAGTTATGATTATGCTTGATTCAGAGAAAGCAGCAGAATCGCTCTTACCATACATGATTTGTAAGAAATCAATGTAGTGAGAGGTACAATCAGAAAGTTTGTTTCTAATTGATACTAATTGATTTGCAAATGCTTCTTTGGCAGCAATGTAGGCTGGATCAGTATCACTTTCTTTAGCAATCTTTAAGGTGATTGCGTCAATTTCTTCTTGGACTTCAGCATTTCTTTTAACGAGTTCCGCTAAAGCTTCGTCGGTTGCGCTGAGAATGACCGAACTTGAGCCCATTGCGGCAATCTCGGCATTAAAAGCATCGATTGTGGCTTGGTTAGAAGCATATTCGGCTTGAAGAGCAGCTTTGGTTGCCGGATAAGCTTTAGCTTCTTCAGAATTATAATCTTTTACGTAACCATTAGCGTTGATAGTGTGCGCCAATGTGATAAGAAGAGAATTATCAACCCCAACGATACTAGTGATAGCGGCAGTTCCTGCTTCAGCAGCAGCACGGGCGGAAGCGCCAATTTCAATCTTTTCATTCTCTAAGACTGACTTATAAGAATTCATTAGCGAATCAGCGTGACTCTTTAAGAAGTTGATTTGACTTTCAAATGTAGCAGCAGAATCAAAGGCGATTAAACTGGATTCGAAATGTTCCTTACGAAGTAATTGATTTTCCGTATCAATTGGGTAATCAGACACTTCTTTGAAGAAGAGCTTAGCTTGAGCAGAATCTTTAAAGTAGCTAGATTTGATATTTAATGTGTAATAAGAGACATCATCTTCGACTTTTTTAGTATAGTTAAAACCATTTGAGTCGAACATTCTATCAATATCGATATCCGCTAAGCTTGGATCAGAAGCCTTTGCACGTTCAAAGTTAGCTTTTGAGAAGATTTCTGTATAGAAGAAACTGCTTCCGTCAGCGTATAAACCTTGGTTCAAATCGCTTCTTGCATAAGAAAATGTGGAAGTATAAGTACTTTTTAACTTGTTGTATCCTAAAGTGATGCCTAGCGTGCCCGCAACCATAAAGGCGACGGTGATGATGATTAGTTTTTTCCAACCACCAAAGGCGACCCTAAGAAACTTTCCAAATGTGATAGATTTTTCTTGTTCCATATTTTTTCTCCTTGTTATAAATAATATTTATTTTTACGAAAATATAAACAATTTTCGATAAAACCTCATGTATTTGCGGCCTCAACTTCTTTATTAACAACCACTTGTTTTGTCTCAACTACCTTTTTAGAAGGCATGATTTGATGTGAATATATGAAGATGATTGAAATAATGATTCCGGAGTTTGATGATAAGAAGTTTGGATTATATAGTGGCTTTATTGACCAAATGATTAGATTCACTAAAACTAAAAGTTTTATGTTCCAGTTATCGGCTTTTGATAAGCAAAGTCGATAGAAAATAAGCATTGAACCAACGATGATCCAAAGGAATCCCAAAATACCAAATTGGTAGAAGAATGATAAATATTCGAGTTCATATGAGTATGGAGCAGAATCAGAACGAATGTATTCTCTAACATAAGAACCAGCACCATGGCCAAGCAAAGGATTCTCTGCAAAGCCAGAAGACAAGAACACTTTTTGAATGTCTCTAAACGAATCAGAGTATTCAGTCATGTTACTGTTAAATCTTGTCTCAATATATTCAATAACGACTCCGCCATATCTAAAGATAGCAAACCCAAAAACTAAAATAACGACCACAGAAACAAAGCCGATTGAAATAGCTTCGTCTTTGGTCTTTTTTGAATTATGTAATAAACGGATAACAAACGAGGCAAGAATCAAGCCAAGATATTCCGCAATCAAAACTCTCGAGAAAGAGACAACAGCTAAAACGCCAACCATCAAGACAACAAATAGTTTGTAGATAATTCTGCGGTCCATTACCAAAGTATATCCAAGCCAAATGAACGGGATGGTGTTATTTGCCATTTGAACACGATAAATAGTGATTGGCCCAAGATTGATTAGCGCCGTCATTGGGGCAGCATTGAAGAAGCGGGAATAGAATGAATAAAATGAATCAAAATCAAAAATGTGAGTTGATAAAGCCGCAGAGACCATCACGTTGAAGACAATGATTAAAAAGGAAACTATCGAAACGTATTTGAGAATTTTCTTAGAATCGATAATCTCGCTTTTATAGAACTCATAAGTGATATAAATGACAACAAATAGCGATACAAAATTAAGATCAAATTTGATTGTTGAGCCAAGAAAGCCATTGATGATTCCGTATAGTGACCACAGTGCCACCCCTAAGAGTATAAAGAGAATAGCAACAGTAAGTTCATCCAAAAAAATACGACGTTTATATAAAATATAAACAAACAAGAGAATAGCAATGGCTATAGTCTTGACCGGGATATGGAAAAATGTACCAGTTGGAAAAATGAACAGGAATAGGAAAATAGTGTAAAGAGTCGACAAAAACTTTTTCATTATAGTTTCTTTCCCTTTCTCATTCCAAAGTATCTAGCACACATATCAGGCAACCATCTAACTAAGACTGGAATGTTAAAATGAATAAGCGCCTGAAAGAAAACATAAACCGCAAGTTTAAGTCCTCCACCTGTCGCACCATAATCATTAAACAATTTAACTTTGTTAAAGAATTTGCCTGTTTCCTCATAACGATGATAAAGTTGCTTAAGTTTGTATTTGTGTGAATGAGCTACCACAGCTTCAGCAACATAGGCTTTCTTATAACCATTATTGATGATGAAATACGAATAAAGCATGTCTTCGCTCATCATAACATCATAGCCGCTATAACCGCCTTCTTTAATAAAAACATCACGGTCATAGGCTGAAAAAGCATCGGACGAGAAGAAAGTTAGTAATCCATATTTTTCGATATCTTCTTTTGAAACAACAAGTGAATTCTTAGGATAGTTTTTCTTCCTAATATATCTTTCAATCGAATGATTTGTACAGATTTGTCGGCCATAATTATAGGCAGTATCTTTAGATTCAATTGATTTCACTAAATTATAAAAAGCATTCTCATCGATGAGTTTGACGTCTTGAGACATCATAATTACGCATCTTGATTTGCAATAATCAATTATTGCCTTTTGGCGTGTCAAACTATGAGAAAATTCCTCCTTTTTAACCAAGAAATATGTAATATGTTTTTCCTTGAAAAAATGTTCGATTTGCTTAGTTTCTTCTTCGCTAGAAATCGTTAAAGGACAAACAATATTTTTGATATCAATATTTTTTTGTTTAGAAAAAGAATCGTAAAGAGAAGAGATCTCTTCAAGTTTCCCATAAACTGGACAAACAACATCGATTTCAATTGCTCTCATAGTGAGTAGATTATATATCAATAATAAGATAGTTGCTAACAATAATGTTAGTAACAGCCTTAATTAACTTGATTTTAAGCCTATCACAAGTATAATTTTATTTGTCTTTTAGTGAGGTCATAACAAGATGGATTTTGCAAAAACTAAAATCGCTGGAGTCTATGTCATTACCCCAAAAGTATTTGGAGACTCTAGAGGTTTCTTTATGGAAACATATAATGAAAATGATTTTAGAAAAGAAGGGTTGAATTATACCTTTGTTCAAGATAATCATTCCAAATCAACAAGAGGCGTTTTAAGAGGTCTTCATTTTCAGAAAACTCATCCTCAAACTAAACTCGTCAGGGTTATTCGAGGCGAAGTTTTCGATGTCGCGGTTGATCTTAGAAAAAATAGCCCTACATATGGTAAGTGGGTAGGCGAAACTTTGTCTGCTGAAAATAAGAAAATGCTATTAATTCCGCGTGGTTTTGCGCATGGTTTTGTAGTTTTAAGTGATGAAGCTGAATTTGTTTATAAATGTGATGACGTCTATCATCCGGAAGATGAAGGTGGCATCATTTATAACGATCCAGAAATCGCCATCGACTGGCCAATTAAAGATAATCTAAACTTATCTGAAAAAGATAAAAAGCATCCAACCCTAAAAGAGGCAAAAATTATATTTGATTTATGAATAAAATAACAAAAGACTCAAGAATAATTGTTACAGGCGTCAAAGGCCAATTAGGTTTTGATGTCGTTAAAGAACTTCAAAATAGAGGTTATAAAAATGTTTTAGGCATTGATATAGCTGAGCTTGATATTACAAACAAAGAAGCCGTTGATAAATTCATTGGTGATTATAAACCTGCTGCAGTATTTCATAATGCAGCCTGGACCGCAGTCGATAAAGCCGAACAATTTATTGATAAGGTTTATGAAGTTAACTCAAATGGACCAAAATATATCGCTGAAGCTTGTAAAAAAGTCGGAGCGACCATGTTTTATATTTCCACTGATTATGTCTTTGATGGAAAAGGTAATAAACCATTTGAAGTAAATGATCCAAAAGCGGGTCTTTCAATTTATGGGAAATCAAAAGCTTTGGGTGAAGATTACGTCATTCAAACTTTAGACAATTATTTCATCATTCGTATATCCTGGGTTTTCGGAATCAATGGAAATAACTACATCAAGACGATGTTAAAGCTTGCGGAAACTCATGATGAGTTAAATATCATTGATGATCAAATTGGTTCCCCTACTTATACTGCTGATTTATCTAGACTTATGGTCGATATGCTTGAAAGTGATAAATACGGAATCTATCATGCGACAAACGAAGGTTTTTGTTCTTGGGCAGATTTCTCTGAATACATCTTTAAATGTGCAAATAAGAATGTAAAGATTAATCGCGTCACAACCGAAGAATATAAAAAACTTGTTCCAAATCAAGCGGATCGTCCACTTAACAGTAGAATGTCCAAAGCATCTCTAGATAAGGCTGGTTTTAAAAGATTACCATCTTGGCAAGACGCTACAAAACGTTTTATTGAAGAACTCCTAAAGAGTTAATAATATAATTCTTTTAAAATTTGAATGGTATTTAAAATACCATTTTTTAATGGAACTTTAGCCTTCCAACCAAGTTTTTCAAGTTTAGTTGGATCTTGGATGGCTAGGCTGGCTTTTGAATAACCACCGGCATTAAAACCATCATCGCTTAAATCAAAAACAACTTTTTTGTTCGCGCTACTAGCACAAATCTCAGCGACATCTTTAAGTCTAAGTGTTTCGCGATTACAAACATTGTATGCATTAGCGGATTCACCACTTCTTAAGATGGTAAGTAAGCCACTAACTATATCTTGGACGTAGGTATAAGAGAAGAGTTGCTCACCTTTACTTTTTAAAACGATATCTTCGTTCAAGATGGCATTCTTCATGAATTGTGAAAGAGCCTTGGTGTCTTTTGGAGATTGAGTTGGTCCAAAGGTTCTTGATAAACGAGCAACGAGTGTTTTGATGCGTTTTTCTTCTGAATAAGAAACACAGAGCGTTTCGCAAGCGCGTTTAGATTCGTTATAGCAACTTCTAACTTCCATTGGGTCAAGCTTTCCGCAATACTTTTCATCCATTAAATCCACGTCAGCTTCTCCATAGATTTCGCAAGATGAAGTTAATAAGAATGTAGCATTATTTTTTGAAGCAACATCTAAAAGATTTTTAGTGCCATAAATGTTTATTAGCATTGTATCAATCGGGTGTTCTTTATAACCTTTTGGATCAACAATTGACGCACCATTAATGACATAGTCAATCTTTCCTTTTAAAGATTCATAAATCGAAGGATCTTTAACATCTCCATTTAGATAAGAAATACGTTTTTCTTCTGGAGAAAATCTTTCTTTGTCTCTTTCACTATAAGCGATAGCAATAATCTTGGTGTTTTGATTCTTATTGGAGAGAATCGTGTCGATTAAGTAAGACATGACAAGTCCACAAGCACCTGCAACCAAAATGGTTTTTCCATTAAGGAAGGATAAATCGACTTCCTTAGCAAAGGATGCTATTTCATTTAAATAGGTTTTGTTCTCGTAGATTTTCATAGTTCTACCTCTTCGCTAATTCTTCATCCGAGAAGCTTAATAAAGCTTCGTAGAGAGGAATATCTTGCTTTGTCGTTATTTTATAATTCGAATTAAAGCCTTTTGAGAAAAAGATTCTTACTCCATAATGAATCGCCATCGTATTAGCGTATATAAAGTTATGAATATTATCTTTTTCGGCCTTTTCGTAAAGTCCTTTGATTAAGCTGTACTTATACATTTGAGGAGTTTGGACTCTCACAAACGAATTGCGGTCGATCTCTTTATCACCAGAAATGCCGTCATTTGTACAAATAACTGTTTCATAGCAAGGCACCGCTAAACAAGCGTTGCCCTTAGCTAAAGCTACATCGATCATTTCGTTTAACGTTGCTTGAGGAAGTATTGGACGAACAGCGTCATGAATAATGACATAGTCATTTTCTCCAAGCTTGTCTTTCAAAGAGAAAACTCCGTTACGAGCAGAGTCATGGCCTGTTTGACCGCCTTCAACAATATTGTTAACTTTGTTAATTTTGTATTGTTCCACTAGTTCTTTCATCTTTGGAATGAAGTCTTTTAAACAAACAATCGTGATATTACTGATTCGTTTATTTTTTTCAAAGTTTAAAAGGGTGGTGACAATTATTGGCACACCATTTATTTCAATAAATTGTTTTGGAGTGTTGCCACCCATTCTAGAGCCAACACCGCCCGCCAAAATAATGACATCAATTTTCATATTAGTTTTCTCCGTCATTTCTAAATAAGACTTCGACAGTTTTACCTTGAGCCTCGTTATAAGATTTCATCACACTATAGAATTCGTGGAAGCGATTATCGATTGGTAAATATTCCTTGTAATTACGATACAAAATCGAAAGGAATTTTTCTGGTTTTGCCGGCACATTATAAACGCGCTTATTCACTTCCATTGTGGTGATTGGTTCAAGATAATCTTTTGGGAAAATCTCCGCATTAATGCCAAATAACGCGACATTTGCAGCTTTTTCATAGTCGTATTCTTTAAGTGTTTTGTTAAATAATTTATCAACATATTTTTTACTTTTACGGCCGTGTTCCTTTTTGAATTTGAGTTTAGCGTACATCTTCCCTAAGAACGAATAGCTCTTATATTCTTCAGTTTCAAAAACGTGGTAATAGAAACGATATCTAAAAATGTACTTAATTCGATCTGAGAACTTCTTGGCTTCTGATACATCATCTGGTGCACCGATAAAATAGAAAACATCGACATGCACAAAGTTAGGATTCGTGTTCTTCTTTAGTAAACGGATTTGATAAAACTGTGATGTTGGATTAGTGAAATTGGATTCAAAATAATAATCTCCTGGTAAATCATTTTTCAAAGCATTAAGCAATTTTTCCAAATCATAGACAGGGACCGCTACATCAGCGTCGTAATCCCAAGGAATTGATCCACCATCTCTAACAAGACCAAGTAAAGTGCCACATGTTAAAAAGTAACGAATTTGATTACGATTACATAAATCGATAAAAACATCCATCAACGATGCAATCTCTTTTTTATAGTCATAGAAACCTTCAAATAATGAATCGAGATATTGATGCGATTCTTTTAAAAATTGTTCATTATTCATGGTGACTTCTCCCTTTGATAAATTTAACTGCGGTATCTTTTAGATAAATATATGATTTATTGCGAGTCAAAATTGACATTCCAAGATATAAAACGACTCCAATAAGTAATTGCAAAATTAAGACAACGATTAAGTTAATATGCATGAATTGTTTATTAAGATAACCAAATCCCCAGACAGCTGCTGCCATGACAACACTCATAAGGAGGTTAGGAAGAAGATCCCAAATTTGATAACGGATCTTGTAATTAATTAGTTTTACGTTTGGTATTGAATTGACAAGAATTTGGACAACCACACATGCTGCCGCTGATATCGCCATAATTTCTGCGCTTGGTGATAGAAAAACGAACGCGATAATGATTCCTAAATAAAGAGTCTTCTTAATGATTTCCATGATTAAGAAAACACCGCTTCTACCAATTGCTTTAATGGATTCGCAGTTTCCGACTGCGACAACGTCGAACATACAGCAAACGCAGAATAACTGGATATAGAACACCGCCCCCATCCATTTTTCGGTTAATAAAACCATAACAAATGTATCTGCTAAAGCTAAGAAACCAAGCATCGCAGGGAAAAGCACAAAGGAACATAAACGCATAAACATACGCGTATAGTGAAGGACTTTTTCTTTATTATCTTGAACTTTTGCTAAAACAGGGAATAAAACTGCTGAGAACGTCGACGTAAGCGACGAGCAAATCGTATCCGGGAATCTCTTTCCTTTCGTGTAATAAGATAGATCGGCAGCCTCATAACGAATGCCAATGATGAATGATGTCGATTCGCCATACGCAGTATTTACAAGCGATGAAACGAAAACTTTCCAACCATATTTAAATAAAACTTTTATTCGAGGCATTGAAACGGTTAATCGAATATGGATTCTTGTTGTTATTATTAAAATAATAGTATCAATTGCGGTATTAACCATTTGTTGAGCCACTAAAGCCCAGACACCATAGCCCGCTAAAGCCATCCAAATACCAACGACAGCACTGACAGCGGTTCCCCCAATCGTGGCGAAGAAGAACTTTTTAAAGTTCAGAGTTTGAGATATATAAGCAGTCCAAATGGATTTAATGCCGGCAATCGGTAAGGTTAAACCCATTATTCTAATGACAATCGTCAAGATTTCTTTATCAAAAATAATAGCAATATAAGGCGCTGTAAAAAATAATGCAAGATAAATGACAACCGAAATGCCCAGAGTTACCCATAGGACGGAAGAATAATCTAAAGAGTCAGAATCTTTCTTTTGAATCAGCGCAGTATTAAAGCCACCCGAAATGAAGACATTTGCAAAATTAAAGAAAATCAAAACGACACTGATGACACTATAATCTTCAGGATCGAGAATACGAGCAATAATAATCGATACGATTAAAGTAACGCCCTGAGCAATAATGCGCTCTAAAAATTTCCAGAAAGTAGATGAAAAAGCTTTCCTCTTTAGATTAGGATCTTGAGGTTGCTCGGCTGGAGTTTTGTTTGTTAAAACATTCTCTTCTTCCATCATTACATCCTTTTCTCTAATTCTGGAACGCGGTGGACTATGCTTTCATCATAGGCACAGCATAAATTGTTGTGATAGTTAAAATAACTATCGTCATGTGGATTAATTTTAAAATAAACATCGCCTTTTGTTTTCTTGAAAACATATTCGGCTTTCGATTTTGTGAAATAGTGATTGATAATAACTTTTTGATTGATCGAATGTAACTTGTTGTGATTAGAGTAGACAAAATATCCTTCGGTATTTTTAGGAGGTAAATCCTTGTTCCCCACGCGTGCCCAAAAATCATGATGTAGCGTCTTATGGGGAGTGCTCGCTAAATCATAATCAAAGGCAGTGTTAAAGAAACACTTACCAACATTAGATAACTTGCTCCAACAAAGTCTAAAATCTTTGATTACTGGAGATTTAATATTTCTTTCTTCTAAACCGTCCGCTCCAAAAAATCGCCAATAGATCATGATGGAAGAGCAATCCTTTTCATGTTCTTTTAAGAATGCATTAAAATCAACATCTTTTTGAGGATTAATAAATTCATCGATATCAATGAAACCAAGCCAATTAGTTTCGTCTTTGAAGCGTTTAATGCAATCGTCATAGGCTTCCATTTGAGCTTGATTTTTTTCCCATGTTACCAAAGTAACTTGATTTGATTTTATATAAGGTTCGATAACAGGCATGAAGTCATCTGTGGAATTGTTGTTATATAAATAAATGTGATTGATACCGATCATCAAATGATATTCAATCCATTCTTTTAGATATGGGCCTTCGTCTTTAAAGATGCCACATATGGCAGAATAATATTTCTTTGGTTCAATCTTTTTGGCGTGTTTCTTTATCCTGCGATTAAAACCAGGATTCTTTAAATAGTAGGTAAAGTGGCGAATATGGTCTTTAATAGACATCTTGATTGGATGGTCAAAGATAAAATAATTATCTTCAGTTTTGGTTCTTTTTAATGATGAACGAGCTTTGTGAATCAAATTTTTAAACGCCAAGCGGACGCGAACTCTACGTGCCCCACGCTTAATGCTGGACGGGCGATAATAAACCGACATACTTTCTTTGAAAGTTGATAGATCGTATGAGACGTTTTGTTTCTTCATCACAAACTCATAATAATAACGAGTTAAAAACACCTTGATAGCTTTCTTTGTGTGTTCAAAAGTTTTTTTAGAAATCTTTTTATCGTCTAATAAAGTTTTTTCGATATTGATGAATTCCACTCCAAAGGCATTGAATAAATCGTATTTACCTTTGTTAGAGTGATCGATTTGAATTTCATTAAATATAACTTTGTTATCGATGATATATTTGATCTTATCTTTAAAGGCAAACAAGATATCCGTGTGAGGGAATAGCTCGTTATAAGTCTCAATATTTAGCTTTTCAAAATCTTCTTTCCAAAAAGCCATTCCAGTCGACCAAGTCGCGTATAGCGATAAGTCGTACACATATTGATCGAAATTGGAATCGATTTTTTGGAGAGAGTCTTGACCATTTCCATTTAGGAAATAAACGCATGGTTTTTCATCTTTGTACTTATTAACAAAATCAAATAGATATTCCAAAGAAGAACCCACCATCATCGTGCGATGATTAACGAATTTGATAAATATACCAGAGGCTTGTTTATAGGCTTCAATTTCATTGATAAAAGCAGAAGCGTTCGTTTTAAAATATTTGAGATTTTTGTGTTTCTTGCATTCTTTTAGAATGTATTCCTTAAACTCTTCATTATTACCATTGTCGGTGACGATAACTTCAAATCTATTCTCATCGCATTCTTGTTTATAGATGGATTCTAAAACAGGTGCGAACAAATATATCACACCATTGGTTGGTATACATAATGAAATTAAAGGTTTATTTTCCATTTTTAACTAACTTCAAATATTCGTTATAGTCTCGAATATATTCTTTTCCGTTATAGTGAGTATTCGCTAAAACAAGCAAAACTGAATCTGGAGAGAAATCATACATTTCTTTCCAAACCATCTTTGGTAAATAGACGCCTTTCATTGGCTTATCAAGAACAACGATTTCTTCTTTTGTACCATCGGTAATTTTGACTTTGGATTTGCCAGCGACATTGATCAGAACAAATTCAGAATCAAGGTTTGCATGTTGTCCACGGACAACCGTATCGTCAGAGCCGTAGATATAGAATACTCTTTTGATATCAAAAGGAATGTCCGTACCGCCTTCGACGACAACCAATTTTCCTCTTTCATCGCCTAAATCATTGAAATTAAGTAATTTGTACATCATATAATTCACCTAAAACTTATTTAAAACTTCGATTAAATAATCTTGTTCTTCTTCGGTCATACCACAATAAAGTGGTAAAGACATAACTGTATTGGCGTATTCTTCTGTGATTGGAAAATCACCAGTTTTATAACCTTGCCACTTATAGCATTCTGCTAAATGAGGTGGAATCGGATAATGAATTTGGGTTTGAATTCCGTTTTCTAATAAGAATTTTTGAAGTTCGTCTCTTTGCTTACATCTAATGACGAATTGATGATAAACGTGATTAACACCTTCAAGCGTTTTTGGAAGGATAATCTTCGGATTCTTAATTCCTTTGAGGAACCTCTTACCAAGTTTATATCTTTCATCAGTGATTTCGTCCATATGGGAGAGTTTTACTCTTAGAAGCGCAGCTTGCATTTCATCAAGACGAGAATTAACGCCTTCGATTTCATTATGATACTTAACTTTTGAACCATAGTTACGCATCATTCTAATTTTATTAGCAAGTTCTTCATCATCGGTGATGATACAGCCAGCATCGCCAAAAGCACCCATATTTTTAGTTGGATAGAAAGAGAAACAGCCAATTACACCAAAGGTGCCGGTCTTCTTTCCTTTATATGCAGACTCGTGTGATTGAGCGCAGTCTTCGATAACTGGAAGGTGATGCTTATTGGCGATCTCCATAATCTTTTCCATATTGGAAGCTTGCCCATACAAATGGACCACCATGATCGCTTTCGTGTTAGATGTAATCTTTTCTTCAATCTTTGAAGCGTCAATATTGAAAAATTCATCAGGTTCAACATAAATTGGTGTCGCATCATTTTCGGTAATGCCTAAAACTGTGGCGATATATGTGTTAGCTTGGACGATGACCTCGTCACCTTTTCCAATGCCTAAGGCACGGACAGCGAGGATGAGGGCGTCGAGACCACTATTTAAACCGACACAATATTTTGCGCCCATATGGGTTTTGAATTCTTCTTCAAAGCTTTTAACTTCGTTGCCTAATATATACCAGCCAGAATTAAGCACTCTTAAAGCGGCGGCATCATATTCGGCTTTGTACATTTGATATTGTCTATCAAGGACATTGCATTTAATTTCCATCTATTCTCCTCTAAATTTGGCGAGTATTTCGTCAATGTTATTTTCATTTATAGTTTGATAGGCTAAATCAAGATTCTTTTTAAGAAGTTCGTCAGAAAGCTTACCAAAATCAATCTTTTCTAATTTTTTATCGATATTTTCCGGGAATCTCATTTTGATAACTTTTGCAGGGACTCCACCTACGATCGTATATGGAGGCACGTTTTTAGTGACGACCGCACCCGCAGCTACGACTGCGCCTTGTCCGATGGTAACGCCAGAAAGAATGGTCGCGCCATAACCGATCCAAACATCATCTTTGATATTTATATCACCTTTAGAAATAGCTTCGTATGTTTCCACGCCAAACTCAACTTTCAATGGATAAGTTGTTAAGTTATCAAGACGATGATCAACGCAGAGAAGGAATGTAACCTTTTCTCCGATTGAACAAAAGTTTCCAATATTGAGGTGATAATGTTCACCGCTATTTAAAACAAGAAGATCGCCATAAGTGTGTTTTCCAACATGAACAAAGTTGCGGTTAAAGAAGTTAACAGCGAATGTTTTGTTATGTTGATTTTCTTTTCTCCATCGCTTGGCGTTGCGACGAGTTTGTATTTTTAATTTAAGTGTTGACATATGTTAAGTATAATATCTTAAACCGTATTTTATTTCAATAAATACGGCGAGGATAGATTAAGCGTTACATCGTTTTTTAAGAGTTTAACTAAGTCTATCTTATACTATAATTATAGTAGTGAAAATTGCCGCTACAGTTGTACTTTATAATCCAGATTTTACTTATGTAGAAAATGTTTTATCGTACTTAAATGATGTCGAAAAATGCTATATCATTGATAACTCTGAAAATAACTTTGTTTTGGATAAATCATTGTTGAATAATCCAAAAGTTAAATATATTCAATTCGGCGAGAACAAAGGAATCGGTTACGCATTAAAGGTCGCAGCAGAGGAAGCTTTTAAAGATGGATTTGGTTTTTTGCTAACAATGGATCAAGATTCCAAACTATCATTAGATGCATTTGGTAAATTCATAGAATTTGCTACAAAGAATAATGTTGAAAATATCGCTCAGATTTCATTGAACACAACTGAATTCAAAAATGATGATGATGGAAAAGTCAAAACTGAAGAAGTTCAGATGTGCATCACTTCAGGATGTTTTGTTAATCTTAAACTCTATCAAAAAATTGAAGGTTTTAACGATAAACTCTTCATTGATTTAGTGGATTTTGATTTATCGCATCAATTCATAAAAGCCGGCTACAGAATTGTTCTCTTACGTGATGCTTATATCATTCATAAAATTGGCGAACCAGTTAGATTAAAAAGAAAAGTCTTTGGAAAAACGATAATTTCAAGCAACCATTCACCAATTAGATATTACTATATCTATCGAAACGAATCATATCTTTTTAAAAGAGATAAAGAATTCTATAAAAACATTCACAAAAACCACAAAAAAGATGTGTGGAGAATGCTTTTAAGCGAAAAGCAAAAATGCCTGAAAATGAAGATGATTCGTAGAGGCAAAAAAGACGCTAGAAAAGGCAAGCTTGGCAAATATTCTCACTAATACTACATGTTATTTTCATCTTTAACTTTTCTTTACATCTTCTTGCCGGTCGTAATCATCGGCAATGCTCTTTTTCTTTTTATAAAAAATAAGAAGATTTCAATTTTGTGTCGAAACATCTTTCTACTTATTGCCTCAATTATTTTCTATGCTTGGGGAAGCCTATATTATTTAGCGATAATGCTTTCGTCCATCGTGGTCAATTATTCGATGGCCCTATTAATAGATAAATTTGAATTAAATAAGAATCTAAAAATATTTTTCTTAATATTGACCATTGTTCTTAATATTGGGTGTTTGTTCTATTTCAAATATTTCAATTTCTTTATGGAGATGATTCAAGCAATTACTCATGCAGAAATTACAGTACAAAAAGTTCTCTTGCCTATTGGTATTTCATTCTTCACCTTCCAAGCGTTATCATACGTTTTTGATGTGTACAAAGGAACCGCAAAATGCCAAAAGAATCTTTTAAATGTTGCGCTTTATATCTCGTTCTTCCCTCAATTAATCGCAGGGCCTATCGTTAAATATAACGATGTTGAAGCTCAAATCGTTGATCGAACTCAATCAATTGAACAATTTACAAAAGGCTTTATGCGTTTCGCAATAGGCCTAGGAAAGAAAGTTTTAATCGCTAACTTAGTTGGTCAATTTGCAGAATATGCGTTTACGAATATAGGCGAGCTAAGTACTGTATCGGCTTGGATTGGCTTACTTTGTTATACGTTACAAATCTTTTTTGACTTCTCTGGATATAGTGATATGGCTATCGGACTTGGTGCGATGTTTGGTTTCAAATTTAATGAAAACTTTAATTTGCCATACACCGCATTATCAATTCAAGACTTCTGGAGAAGATGGCACATATCATTATCAAGTTGGTTTAAAGAATATATTTATATTCCTTTAGGTGGGAGCAAAAAAGGATTAGTTAGGACATGCGTCAATGTCATGATTATCTTCTTGATTACAGGTATATGGCATGGTGCGAATTATACATTTATTATTTGGGGTGTTGTCTATGGAGTTTTGCTTGTAATAGAAAGACTTGGTTTTGGTAAAATCCTAAGCAAAAACCCCGCAAAGTTCTTTAATTGGTTATATACAATTTTCTGCGTATCAATGCTTTGGGTCTTGTTTAGAGCTAACAGTTTAGCTGATGCTGGACTTTACTATTCTAAACTATTCTCATTTACATACGATCCAAGTTTCTTACAGCAATTATCTATTCCAATATTGGTCGCTATAGTTGTTGGCATTCTTTTAAGTGGACCAATTCAATATTTCGGAAAGAAGATAGAATTTAGTAAAACTCCAAACCTTACTTATTATTTAACACTTGTTTGGTGCGTTGTTTTAATCGCTAGTTCAATCGTGTTTTTACAAAACGAATCATTCAATCCATTTATTTATTTTCAATTCTAATTATGAAAAAAGTAAAAAGTATTTTATTAAAAATTAAGAATTTCCTAGATAAGAATAAATTTATTATCGGAGGTATTTTACTAATTTCAACATTAGTTGTGCCTGTGGTTTCGTATCCGTTGTTTGGAAGATTTGAAGCAAAATTAGATGAGAAGAGAGATCTAAATGAATTCCCTGAAAATCTCAACGATGATTTTGGTAAAGAATTTGATGCTTATTATAGCGATAGAGCCCCTTACCGAGATACATCAATCAACCTTTTCCATGATATTGACTTCTTTTTAGCAAGTCTATATTGCCGTCTCGCCGAAGTAATTGATGAAAACTATGTTTTAAAATATGGAGATGATGTTATTTTAGGAAAAGATCGCTGGTTATACTACGTTGGTGAAGACCATGATTACATGCGAGACAACATTCTTTCTGATGACCAATTATCTTTAACCGACGACATTGATCGTATGATTAAAGATATCGAAAAAATGGGCAAGAGAGTTGCCTTTATGGTGTGCCCAAATAAATCGACAATATATCCTGATTATTTGCCAAAATGTTATTCAAAATACGGAGATTTACCGACTTTAGTGAGTGTCACAAAAGATTATTTTGAACGAACAAATAAATCAAAAATTTTATATTCTTTGGATGATTTGAAAGAAAATAAATCGAAGGAGCAATTATATTACAAATATGATTCACACCACAACGAATACGGTGGTCTAATCAATTATAAGATCCTATGTGATTATTTTGGCGATGAATTAGGTGAATACACATTTAGTAAAGAAACTAAAAGAATTGAGCAGGATTTAACAAGCATTGCAGGGCTCAGTCCAAAAGAAGATGTTATTTATACATTTAACTATAGGCCAGAGATCAGCGTAATTGATGAAGAAATAGTTGGTTATATCGAATATTATAAAACCAACAATCCTAATAACCGAAAACTTGCTATTATTGGTGATTCATATAACAATTCAATGAGGCCATTCTTCTTTAAAGATTATGCACAAATAACATATATGCATATTGATAAAGTTGCAGCGGATCCTGAACAATATTTAAGTTGCCCAGGCTTTTTGGAAGCTGACACAGTCGTTTTCTTGACGGTCGAAAGATTCTTCTCAATAAGATTCGTTGAACAAGCAATCTCTAGCTGTGCACATCGAGTCATAGCCGACTATATTGAAAATAATTATTTATAATTATTCAAATAAATTATCGATTCTGTATAAGAATTTTTCATCTAGCTTATCAAGCAACTTTTTCACACCTAAACCTATTGTGTATTTATAGACGATACCAATAATTAAGCCGGCAAGAAAAATCGCCGATATAACTCCAAGAGTAAAAGGGATGAAATATGCTTTATCTGCGAAATCCATTCCACGAATCAAAGTTCCGTATAAGTACTTACGAACGCCTGGTTGTTCGTGAAATAAATAAATTGCTAGTGTAAATGAAGCAATGTAATTAACAAACTTGTTAGTTTTAACTTTGATTTCTTTAAAGCAAATGAAAATTGTAATTGAACATAAAACTTGAATGAAATTGAAGATTAGCCCTAATCCAGTCCAAATGAAAAGGAGATAATAAAATTCATTGCTTAAATCTAATCCAATAATAACAAAATATCTTAATAATAAAACGCCTACGAAAAGTAGAATCGAGATAAGGATCCCAATCCAAGGTTTGAATTTGAATTTTATGTCATAAATCCTAATATATCCAGCGATAAAGTAGAGAGTTACAAACCATCCAATGTAGGTAATGCCGTAGCCGACATTTAGAAAAGTTGGGACGATAGACCAAATAGTCAAAAATATTATTATGAACAATAAATGTAGTTTTTTATTTATTGCATTTATGCAATAGTTCAGTAATGGATGAATTAAATAAAGAAGCAAATATGTGGTGATAAACCACCATGATTGAGATCCAATTGGGAAAAGAATACCAATCACACCTTTGTAGGTTATTTCTTCATTATTAACAAACAAGAACGTAAAACCAAATATTAGCGAAAATATTAAGGTCTGAAAAACGACATATAACCATCTCTTACTCCTAAAGCCTTTATCCGTTACCAAGAAAAAACCTGAAATTAAAATAAACAAATTGACACAGGCTTCGCCGGATTGAACAAGAAGGTTATACCAAGTCCAGTTAATTAACATCGTTGGCGTCTGTTCTAATACATCAAATAGAAATCCACCATGATAAGCAAAATTGTGGGCAACAATAATAAACATTGCGATAATTCGCAAAATTTCAAAAGAAGTATTTCTAAGTTGTTTGGCAACCATTACATCGTTTTTCATTGTTAGCCATATTATAACCTATAACTGAATCTAAGAAGAACAAAAATAAAATAGGAACAAAGTTCCTATCTTACTTAAATTTTATTTAAAATTATTTTGAATATCTTTCCATCCAATGTTGGTATTCACCACTCATAACGTGGTCGAGCCACTCTTTGTTATCGAGGTTCCATTTGATGGTTTCTTGAATACCGGTTTCGAAGTTATGTTCTGGCTTCCAACCTAATTCAGTTTCAATCTTGGTTGGGTCCATCGCATATCTTAAGTCGTGGCCAGGTCTATCCTTAACATAAGTGATAAGGGTCTCTGGTTTTCCAAGAGCTTTTAAGATTGTCTTAACAACTTGCAAATTGGTTCTTTCATTATGACCACCGATGTTATAAACTTCACCATCGCGACCTTTTCTAACGACTAAGTCAATCGCGTTACAGTGATCACCAACATATAACCAGTCACGAACGTTTTCGCCGTTACCATAAACTGGTAATGGTTCATTCTTCAGTGCTTTTTGAATCATTAATGGGATTAGTTTCTCAGGGAAGTGATATGGACCATAGTTATTTGAACATCTGGAAATGGTAACTGGTAATTTGAAGGTACGATGATAAGCAAGGACCAATAAGTCTGCACTAGCTTTTGAAGCGGAATATGGGCTGGATGTGTGAATTGGAGTATCTTCATGGAAGAATAAGTCTGGTCTATCAAGTGGAAGATCGCCATAAACTTCATCGGTTCCCACTTGGTGAAATCTCTTAATTCCATATTTACGACAAGCATCCATTAAAACTTGAGTACCAAGAATATTTGTTTGAAGGAATATTTCTGGATTTTCGATGCTTCTATCAACGTGGCTTTCCGCCGCAAAATTGATAACGTAATCGAAATGTTCTTTTTCAAATAATTTATAAACAGCTTCACGATTGCAAATATTTTCATGAACAAATTTGAAGTTTGGCTTGTTCATAATTGGAGCGAGCGTCTCCATATTGCCAGCATAAGTTAAAGCATCAATACAAACATATTCATCATTAGGATAACGATTAACCATAATGTGAAGGAAGTTTCCACCGATAAAACCGGCACCTCCAGTAACTAAGAATTTAGACATTTAAAAATCTCCTTATAAATATATTATTTCAATTTAAAATACGAAAATCAAAGAAGCGATGCCAAAGTAAACGAGCAAAGATGTGACATCTACGATTGTGGTCAATAAAGGTTGAGAAACAATCGCTGGATCTTTTTTAATTGCGGCAGCACCCATTGGAAGTAAAACGGCGACCATTTTCGAAAGGAACATTCCAATAGTTAAAGTGCCTGCAACAAGGCCAGATACTTTAATGACTTCAAGTAGGAACTCTTGACTCCAGCAATTGCCAATCCAGATTGATGCGTCATAGCCTAAATTCGAATTTGTGACTATTCCCAAATATTGTTCAACTGAGAACCATACGAAGGCAAAAATACCAACGCAAACAGCAATTATCGCCGCAGAAACCGATTCTTTTCTCATAATCTTCCAAAAATCTTTTGGTCCGAATTCTTGAAGAGAAATGCCGCGAATCATGAGAGCGATAGTTTGTCCTCCAGCGTTTCCTCCGGTATCCATAAGAACTGGAATAAAGGCTGCTAAAATAGCGATGCTTGCGATTCGATCTTCAAAGATGGAAAGAACCATCGAGGAGAATGTTCCAAGAATAAGTAAAACCACAATCCAAGGAACACATTTCTTTGCCATTTTTAAAGGCGAAGTTTCAAGATAAGAATCTTCCAAAGGAGAAACCATTTGCATTTTGGAAATATCTTCAGTTGTTTCTTCTTCGATAATATCCATGACGTCGTCGACGGTAACAAGACCAATTAGACGGCCGTCGTTATTCAAAACTGCAACAGCGTTTAAGTCATAACGCTTAACCACGTTAGCAACTTCTTCTTGGTCATCGTTAACATTAACAGTGACAAAGTCACGGTTCATAATTTCAGTAATCTTTTGATCACCTTTTGCAAAGATTAAATCATCTAAGTCGAGGGTGCCGACAAGATTTCGTTTATTGTCCATGACAAACAATGTGTAAATTGTTTCTTTGTTTTTACCAGTTTTTCTAATTTCTGCGATTGCTTCGTCAGCGGTTAAATTTGAAAGAAGTACACCAAACTCAGTCGTCATGATTGAACCTGCTGAGTCTTCTTTATAATTTAATAATTTATTTATAGTCGCGCGTCTTTCTTTTGGGACGTTTCTTAAAACTCTTGTAACAATGTTTGCAGGTAATTCTTCAAGATCGTCAACTAAGTCATCGGTGAATTGTTGCTCTAAGATGTCAGCAAGTTCATCATTACTAAGTAAGTTGATTATATCTTCTTTTATTTCTGGTTTTAATTCAGTAAATAAATCGGCAGTGTATTCGGATTTAACAGTTTTAAAAACGAAAATAATTTTTTTGGTATCTTCAATATCAGATAAAGCTTCAGCGATATCAATGGTTGGAACCACTTCAAAAAGTTGACGAATATCTTTAACTTTCTTTTCGTCAATTAACTTTTCAATCTGAGCAGTTGAAATGTATTCGTTTTCCATTTTTAAATCCTTTCTCAAAAATTTTATATTCTTTAATTTAATAAAGAAAGCAAAATATTTTTTAAATGTGCTACAATACTAGCCATAAGAAGGAAAGTTTTATGAAAAAAATCTTAGTAGAAACATCCGCAAGACACATTCATGTCACTCAAGAAACATTGGAAGCTCTCTGCGGAAAAGATGCAAAATTAGAAGTGAAAGCTATGCTTTCTCAACCAGGACAATTCGTCTCGTTCACTAAGCTTGATTTAGTTGGACCAAAAAGAACCATCTCTGGAGTTTCAATTCTTGGACCAGTTAGAAAAGCTGACCAAGTTGAAATCTCATTAACCGACGCTCGTACTTTAGGTATTCAAGCACCAGTTAGAGAATCGGGAGATATCGCTGGCACTCCAGGCATCAAAATTGTTGGTCCTGCAGGTGAAGTCGAAATCAAAGAAGGCGTTATTGTCGCTAAACGTCATATTCATATGACACCAAAAGACGCTGAAGAATTCGGTGTTAAGAATGGTGAGATTGTCAAAGTTGCAACTGGTCGTGAAGGCCGCAAAGTTGTCTTTGATGATGTAGTCATTAGAGTTAGAGATGATTTTGCCTTAGCAATGCATATTGACACCGATGAATCTAACGCTGGCATGTGTTCTGGCGAAGTCTATGGCGAAATTGTTAAATAATGAAAACAATTGAATTTGCCCCCAAAAATGTTTGCGCCCAAAAAATGAGCATCTCAGTCGATGATGGCGTTGTTAAACATGTCGAAATCTTTGGTGGATGTCAGGGCAATAGACAAGCAGTGGCGAAACTAGTTGAAGGTCGTTCTCTCGACGAAGTTATTGGATTGCTTGAAGGAATTCAGTGTAGAGGATCTAGAACTGGTTTAACTAGCTGTCCAGATCAATTAGCCCAGGCTTTAAAACAAATAAAAGAAGAAAATTAAGCGCCTAAGTTTCTACTTGTTAATAGACTAATTTAATAGTATATTATTTATCGCTGCAGCGATGGCGGAACTGGTAGACGCGTACGTTTGAGGGGCGTATAGGGCAACCTGTGTGAGTTCGATTCTCATTCGCTGCACCATT
>Ga0247611_10003127_pt1 | contig 25090 bp, 15 predicted proteins | sample 177DNAGHGhighgp2_FD_192422 | JGI IMG/M metagenome (GOLD analysis project Ga0247611, IMG submission 192422) | Sheep rumen microbial communities from Palmerston North, Manawatu-Wanganui, New Zealand - 1770 DNA GHGhigh gp2 | ecosystem: Host-associated > Mammals > Digestive system > Stomach > Rumen... | reverse complement strand
AAGAATGGATTTCAGCAACAGTAGCAGCGTGAATGAGATAAACGAATGGGTATATAAAAATACAGGAGGAATGATAGGTGAGATAATAAAGCAGCTTAGTAGCACCGCTATACTGTATGCCATCAACACCCTGTACTTCAACGGTCGTTGGGAGAATAAGTTTGAGGGGGATACCGAGAAACGAAAGTTCATTCAGGAAGATGGCAAGAAAACCATTGTTGACATGATGAACAACGAAAGCAAATATGCCTACGCATGTAACGACACTTTTCAGATCATACGCCTGCCATACAAGAATCGTCCTGGCATAGGACATAAGCAAAACAGGTTCTCCATGGTTATAATACTGCCGAGAAAAGGAAAGGTGCTTGACGACGTAATGAGGTATCTGCACCAGCACACCTTGCAGGATATATACCTTACGATGTCCACTCGAAAGGTGAATGTCATGATACCTAAGTTTAATACTGACTCTGAGTTGGATGTGCTTTCACTGCTGCGTAGCCTTGGCGTACGTCACCTTGGCGATTTATCCGGCATATCATCCGAAAAAATAGAGATTTCTGAATCAAAGCAGATAGCTAAGATAAGAGTCGATGAGGAAGGCACAGAGGCCGCAGCTGTGACAGAAACTTGCATGGAATTGAAAGCTGCAGAATCTATTGACGAGACATATTTCTTTACTGCCGACCATCCTTTCATCTATTTTATAGAGAATGAAGAAAGTGGCAAGATATACTTTATGGGCAAATTCATAAAGGGAAGGGATGCCAGCAGCGAAGAAATGGCAATAATAGAGCATGATGATGACACCAGAACTGTAATTAAGCCTAAAGAGTATGATGCAAGCCACGTATTTGACGTAGTGGAGACTATGCCCTCATTTCCTGGCGGAATGAAGGCCTTGCAAGAATATATGAAAAAGGAATTAGACAAATACAAAGATAAGACGCAAGGTGAGTATGGCAGGGTTGTCATTCAGTTCGTTGTTGACGAATCAGGCAATGTCACTGCCCCCAGGATAGTAAAAAGTCTAGGACCCGTAACCGACAAGGCGGCGATGAAGGTAATAAAGAAAATGCCTAAATGGAATCCTGGATTTCACTATGGCAAATGCGTAAAGGTGCGCTATACTCTACCTGTCACATTTCGCAATGACTTTCCTTAAAAAATATCTTCTATTTTAGATGCAATATAGGGGAACTCACTCAATGACGTTTTAGGAGTCTTTAGAAACAAATTACAATAATTTTCGTCACGAATTTAATTAATAATAATTATGGGTAATTATTCTAATTATAACAATTCTGCGAATAATATCAAGGAGTGTTCTGTCGGACAGAAATCCCACTCTATTCAAATCTTTCAAATTTTTGTTACTTCTAATTTCTTTCCAAAGTAAACTCATATAGACTCTAAGGATTATAGGAGTCAAGGATAAAGGCTGAATTAAGTCGATGCCTGACGCAAAAATCCTATAATCCCAAAATCCGCAGAAAAGAAACAGATTGAAATGTATTTCTAAGGATTATAGGATTAAAGGATTTATGTTACAGAAAGGCGAAAGTATATCAATCTCAATCTGCCCCCAAAAACAGGAAAAATGCAAGAAATAAAAAATAAATTTTTAGGTGGAATCCTTATAATTATATGGTCTTATTTCCTCATAATATTTCCTTTGAAACTTCTTATGTTGAAATATTTAGGAACAAAAACTATAGGAATCATAAATTCAGATTTGTCTAGAGGTACAGGACGTTATGCAAGAATATGCAATATGTACGAATTCGAATATAAAGGAACAATATACGAGGGCAATTCACAGATCCCTGAAAACCAAGATATTATAGGAGATACTATAAGTGTTGTTTTTTTGGATTTTTGGCCGTCCGTAAATCGTCCGGCTTCAAATTTCGAATAAATATGAATGTAAGAACGAAGAATAGTTTTTTGATTCCTCACCGCAAAAAAAACGGAAGAGCAAAGAATTGAAGTTCTGTGTCCTTTTTGGGAATCATAGGACTATTTGAATTCTCACCGTCGGATAGATTTCTTCGCTCACATGTAATATAAAGGCTAAGGAATTCGTTCTTGTATATATATGGCTAAGTTACGAATGGGAGTATAACAATGGATACAGAAATAATGGAATATAAAATAAGACCAGGGGTAATATGGATATATAGATTTATGTTACAGAAAGGCGAAAGTATATCAATCCTAAAATCCCTAGACAAAAGAAAAGTATTCTAAGGATTCAAGGATTTAAGGAATTCAAACTACAGAAGAAGCAAAAAACAACTATCCTGAAATCCCTAAATCCGTAGATGGAACGAACTACATAGAATAGGACATTTTTGTCATTGCTTGATAAAAATCATGTCAACGAAAAAACGTAATCTAGGAGAAAAAGAGGCATAAAAAACAATAAGGGGACGCGAAAAATCGACTTTTCGCGTCCCCTTATTCGTGAAAGCTATCACTTTACAATGTGAAAGCATAGCTTTTAGAGTGTCATTCGATAGCTTTTACACCATGAAAGCATAGCTTTTACAGGGCAAAAACTACCGTTTTTTTATGCTTCATTATATCCTACTACTGATTATCAAGTAGTTACAACCCTCCGTAGATTTCGCTGTACGCGACCAGCGGGAAATAATTTTGAAATATCGCAAGCACGAGGCGTTAACGGAAGGATGCAAATAGGACATTTTAGCGATTTGGCCTTTTTCCGTCTTACAGAAAAGCGACAGTGAGTCCTGCCATCACGATAGAGACCATAGACATCAGTTTGATGAGGATGTTGAGCGACGGACCAGACGTGTCCTTGAACGGATCGCCTACGGTGTCACCTACCACGGTGGCCTTGTGGCACTCAGAGCCCTTACCGCCGAAGTTTCCTTCCTCTACCATCTTCTTGGCATTGTCCCACGCACCACCAGCGTTACTCATGAAGATAGCCAGCGTGAAACCTGCTGCCAGTCCACCGACGAGCAGTCCCAATACACCAGCCACGCCGAGCAATACGCCCACGAGGATAGGTATGATGATGGCGAGCAGCGATGGGAATATCATCTCGCGCTGGGCAGAGCGTGTGGAAATCTCCACGCAACGTCCGTAGTCAGGCGTGGCCTTACCCTCAAGTATGCCGGCAATCTCACGGAACTGACGGCGCACCTCCTTCACCATGTCCTCAGCGGCACGGCCTACGGCACCCATGGTGATGCCAGAGAAGAGGAATGCAGCCATAGCACCAATGAACACACCCACGATAACCTTCGGGTTCATGAGGTTCACCTGGAAGTAGTTCATGAAGGCCGGTATGTCTTGTATCTGTGTAAGTATATCTGCCATGTGCTGGTCGCCGGCAGATGCCAGTCGCTGCACTGCCTCCTTTATCTCCTCTATGTAAGAGGCGAGCAGAGCCAATGCTGTCAAGGCTGCAGAGCCGATAGCGAATCCCTTGCCGGTAGCGGCGGTGGTGTTGCCCAGTGCGTCAAGAGCGTCGGTACGCTTGCGCACCTCCTCACCCAGTTCGCTCATCTCGGCATTGCCGCCGGCGTTGTCGGCTATCGGACCGTAAGCGTCTGTTGCCAGTGTGATGCCCAAGGTAGAGAGCATACCCACGGCAGCTATACCCACGCCATATAGACCTTTGGACAGAGCCTGTGCGTTGACGTCAAGGTCAAAGCCGTTGGCACAGAGGTAGCTCAGCATGATAGCCACAGAGATGGTCACCACAGGTATCATGGTAGATATCATACCCGTACCCACACCTTTTATTATGACGGTGGCGGCACCGGTCTGTGACGCTGCGCTTATCTCCTGTGTTGGCTTGTAAGAGTGTGAGGTATAATACTCCGTTGCCTGACCTATGATGACACCAGCCAACAGACCTACAATAACGGAGCAAGAGATGTATATCCAGTTCTCTATGCCAAGCAGGTAGAGTATGGCAAACGTAGCCACTGCAATGAGGCATGCGCTGACGTTAGTGCCAAGGCCCAGTGAGTGGAGCAGTTGCTTCATGCCTGCGCCCTCCTCAGTGCGTACGAGGAAGATGCCGAAGAGTGAGAGGAATATGCCCACGGCAGCTATTATCATAGGTGCTATGACATACTGCAGCTGCATCTGTGTACCCAGGTAAGCCGTGGCACCCAACGCTGCTGTTGACAGTATTGAGCCGCAGTAGCTCTCATAGAGGTCGGCACCCATGCCAGCCACGTCACCTACGTTGTCGCCTACGTTATCGGCAATGGTTGCAGGGTTGCGAGGGTCATCCTCAGGGATGTCAGCCTCCACCTTGCCCACGATGTCGGCACCCACATCGGCAGCCTTGGTGTATATGCCACCGCCCACACGTGCGAAGAGTGCCTGAGTGGAAGCACCCATACCGAATGTCAGCATGGTGGTGGTGATGGTAATAAGGCTGTCAACGCCTGCCATATTGAGCACTATAAACCAGATGGCGATGTCGAGCAGCCCGAGGCCTACCACGGTAAGTCCCATGACGGCACCAGAACGGAAAGCCACCTTCAGTCCGGCATTGAGGCTCTGACGTGCTGCGTTGGCTGTACGTGCAGAAGCGTATGTGGCGGTCTTCATACCGAAGAAGCCTGCCAAACCAGAGAACAGACCACCAGTAAGGAATGCGAACGGCACCCATGGATTCTGCAACTGGAAGCCGTAAGCCATGATGGCGAAGATAACGGCGAGGATTATAAATACTATGGTAACCACCTTGTACTGCTGCTTGAGGTATGCCATGGCGCCTTTGCGCACGTGCATGGCAATCTCCTTCATGCGGTCAGTACCCTCATCTGCCTTCTTCATCTGAAGGTAGAAATAAAGTGCCATGCCCAGCGCTACCAGTGACGCTACGGGCACGAGCCAGAATACAGAAGGAATGTTTTGCATAAGCAAGTTGTGAGTTATGAGTTATGAGTTATGAGTTAAGAATTATGAGTTACAAGTTGAACGCAGCCAACTCATCGCTCGGCACGCAGTGACGCTTGCCTGAGCAAGAACTCATAATTCATAAATTGTTTATCACTATTTTTTCAGTTTACTCCAAATCCACAATACGAGGGCAGCACCCACTGTAGCGGTAATCAGCGCACCCAGCCATGAAGGCGCACCGCCCATGTTGATGCCGAGGATTCCGAAGAGCCGACCACCTACGAAACTACCTATTACACCGAGCAGAAGATTAATGAGACAGCCGTTGCCACTCTGGTTTGTCAACTTGCCGGCAATAGCTCCGGCGAGAATTCCAATGATAATACTGATAATAAGATCAATCATAGTTAGTATAAATTTAGATTAATTAATAATTAACACCCAACCCCACCCCGACCCTCCCAAGGGGAGGGAGATGCAAAGCGGAGGGGAGGGTCGGGGTGGGGTCCTACCACGACGACGAAACCATATACAGCACCACATTGAACAGCAGGAACTCCACCAGCATTATTGCTGGCACGCCTACCACGAACAGACTGTGCTTGGTCTTATGACGCAAGCCCCACATTCCAGCCAGCGCCCCTACTCCACCAAAGGCAGCCACCAAGCCCAGCAAGGCTCTCTCGCTGATGCGCCATCCTCCGTGCTGCGACTGCCACTTGTCATAGCCGTATATCACGAAAGTGACGACGTTGATGACTATAAGGTATATTAAAATTGTCTTCATCTGTAACGGCAAAGTTACGAAAAAACAATATAAACGCCAAATTTTGTCTGCGCTTTTTTACTCTGCGCCTCACTGCGCTGCCCTCCTCATGTACTCAGAAGGAGTAACGCCATACTCTGCCTTGAAATTCTCAGAGAAGCGTTTGGGCGAGCTGTAACCTACGGCATAGGCTATCTCTGACACCTGCATCTGCGAGCGCTCAAGCAACTGACACGCACGCTTCAACCTTATGGAGCGCATAAAGTCATGAGGACTCTGTCCGGTGATGTTCATCATCTTCTTATACAGGTTGGCACGAGACATACTGAGGTCTGAGCTCAGCTGCTCCACGCTGTAGTCGCTGTCGGCCATGTGTTCCTCCACCAACGTCAGCGCCTTCTGCACGAACTGTTCGTCAAGCGGCGTGATGGTTATCTCTGAGGGGTTGACCTCCACCTTCTTGCGGAACATCTCGTGGCTCTGCTGCTGCCACTCTATAAACTTGTCTATGCGCAGCAAGAGGTGCTCCATATTGAAGGGTTTGGTGAGATAGTCGTCGGCACCCAGTTTCAGTCCGCTGACAATGTCGCGGTCTGTCTGCTTGGCGGTAAGCATGATGACTGGTATATGAGACAGCTGTATGTCGGTCTTGACGCGTCTGGTCAGTTCCATGCCGTCCATGCGCGGCATCATGATATCGGTGACTATCAGCGTCACCTCATTAGCCTTCAAGCACTCCAGCGCCTCCACGCCGTCAGGAGCCTCAAGTATCTCATAGTGTTTGCCGGCATACGCGGTGCGCAGGCTGTCAACGATGAACGTGCGCAGGTCGTTGTTGTCATCCACCACGAGTATGCACTGCTTTACGTCATCAGCCTTCACTGGAACTGCAAGGGCATCGGCATCCGGTTGACGCTGCACGTCTTCCTGTCCGCCCTCCTGCACGTTCTCCTGTCGGTCTATCACCAAGGTGAACACAGCGCCCTGCGGCTCATTGTCGGTAACGGTGATGGTGCCGCCATGCATACGCACATATTCGCTTACGATATGCAAGCCTATGCCGCTGCCAGCCTTGGCATCATCGGTACGCACCTGATAGAAGCGTTGGAAGATGCGAGACTTGTCGGCATCGCTCACGCCACAGCCAGTGTCGGCAACGGAGATACGCAATTGCTGGTCTGCCGCCAACGTCACCTTTACGCTGCCGCCGTCGGGAGTGTACTTCAGTGCATTGGACAGCAGGTTATACATTATCTTATTCAGTTTCTCAGCGTCAACAGTGAAATACAAGTGTTCACGCTGCGACTCGTAACTGAGGGCTATCCCCCTCTCCCTGGCATAGTCTTGGAATGACAGGCAGATATTCCCCACATACTGCGCCACATCTATTGACTGCAGAGTGAGTTTCTCCGCACCTACGTCAAGGCGGCGGAAGTCAAGCAACGTGCTGACCTGATTATACAACAGCTCTGCGTTACGATATACCATCCTCAGCTTGTCCCTCAGCTTGGTGTTGTCTTGTCCCGTGAGCTCGGCGATGATGGTCTGCAGCGGACTGATGATGAGCGTCAGCGGTGTACGCAGGTCATGGCTTATGTTGGTGAAGAAGCGCAGTTTCATCTCAGACAGCTGTGCCTGCTGTGCCTGCTCCATCTGTCGGCGCTGTTCCTCTATACGACGGTGGTGACGGTTATGCACAAAGCGATATATCATATATATTGCCACACCTGCCAGCAGCAAGTAGAACAGTTGCATCCACCATGACAGGTAGAACGGCGGTGACACCTTTATGCGCAGCGTAGTAACCTCACCCCAGTCACCATTCTCATCAGCCGCCTTCACCTCAAGGGTGTATGAGCCGTGAGTGAGGGAGAAGAACTCTATCTTGTTCTTGTCCGTATATACCCAGTCCTTACCGAGCTCCTTGACACGGTAAGCATAGAGCACCCTGCCGGCACTTGACAAATCGCCGGTGAAAAAGCGCAGCACTATCTGGTAATCATCATACGCGAGCCGCAACACTTCGGAGTCGACAGGCACCGTACGTCCGCCCACCGTCACCTCTGACAACGTGAGCTTCGGACGGCTCTTGTTGGAATACATCACCTGAGGCGAGATGCGGGTATAGCCGTCACTGCCGCCCATCAGCACGTCGCCCTGAGGACTCAGCGTGGCAGCGAAGGTGTTGAAATAGTCATTATACAATCCCTCATTGCCATAGAAGTTATGAGTGACATAACCGTCCTTTGACATCTGTACGCACGACAAGCCATGGCTGGTGCTCAGCCACATATTGCCCTGCTTATCCTGTACTATGCTCTTTACATTATTGTCAAAGAGTCCGTTGGTATCGTCAATGTATGATATGCTGTCTTTCTTTATATCAAGCACACTCACACCAGTGGCATGGGCCACCCACAGAGCATCGCGGCTGCGGTCATAGCACAACGACACCACCGCGGGCTGCAACAGTTTCTGCGTACCCTTGCGGTTGCCAGTAAGGCAGCGTGACTTCTTGCTGTCTGTATCATATACCCACACGCCGTAATACGAACCGATATACATGGTGTGGCGGCCATCAAAGGCAAGCGACAGACCTTGTATGGACTGCTTGCCCATCATAACGGTCTCTGCACGCCCGGTAACGGGGGAGAAGACCGACAGCTGACCAAATCCTGACGCTATCCACACCTTGTTATGGTTATCCTCTGCCAACTGCCATACGGCATCGTTGGTCAGTGCGCCACCCTCACGTGTATATATATTCTCTACGGAGGAGCCGCGCATCTTATACAGTCCGCCGTTATATGTGCCTACCCACACTGTGCCGTCATGGGTTTCGAGGAGTGACGATATGGTAATATCGGGCAATGCTGCCTTGACGTATGTATTGTCACTATGCTCTATATATACACCGCCGCCGTCAGTACCCAGCCACAGGTTGCCGTTGCGGTCATACATCATGGTACTGATATCGCCGAAGTGACGGCCGCCGCTTTGGAACAATGCGCGGCGCGAGTAACTGTATGACACGCCCGACTTAAAATGTCCAAGCCACATGGTGCCGTGACGATCTGAGGTGATGCACGTCACATTGTCTGAGGCTATGGAGGTGGCATCATTACGGTCATTACGCAGATGTTCCGTGCTGTTTTTCTGTTTGTCATACACGAACACGCCGTTATGGTCGGTTGCCACCCAAAGGCGACCTCTGCCATCGTCATAGATGTCACGTATGGCATTGGAACCTCCGCCATGGGGGATGTCCAGTTGGACACCCTTGTAGTGATAGATGCCCTCATTGACTGTAGAGTATATCCACAGGGAGTTCTCTGAGTCCACATACAGGCGCAGGTGCTTGCCTCTCATGTTCGCTGGCAGTGCGACAGGTGCTATGCCACCCGTCTTGGCGAGGAAACGCCATACCCTCTGCTCATCACACAGGTACAAGCCCTCGGCACAGTCAACGATATGCCACTGACTACCCTTCATGCTCAGTTTCACCTTCCACTGACGGTTCTCACCTGTCTTACAATTGTGGTAACACACCTTGCCGTCGCCGGCAAACCACAGGTTACCCCATCCGTCAACAGTCATGGCGCTCTCTGCCGAGACATTGAGGCCCAGGGACTTCAGGTATTGCCGGTTGTCGGCATGAAAGGTTTGGCTGCGCATATCATAGCGGACCATGCCGTTGTCATACCTTATCCATATATTACCGGCGGCATCCTCTCGCAAACTGTGTATGTTGGCTGCCGGCAGCGTACGCTCCACATCGAAATAGCGGAACACGCTGACATCATAGCCGTCATAGCGGTTCAGACCCATAGACGTACCTACCCACAACATGCCACGACTGTCAACCAGCATAGTGTTGACAGTATTGCTTGACAATCCCTGCTTTACTCCCAGATTATGAAAAGAAAAAGCTGCTGCCCTGAGCCCGCCAAACGATGTGAGAGCACAGAGCAACAGCCATATTTTAAGACATAATGTCATCTTCGTATGTTTATCAATAGTATTCCGCTTTGTTATATAACGCTGGTAATGCTGTGTTTATTGCATTATATCAGACGTTACCGCCCGTCATTCATTTCATCCATGTGCCGGCAGCTACGCCTGCGAGTATTCCATCCATGGCATTCTGACCTACGATGCTCTTAGATGCGCGGCCTATGATGGTAGATGAACCACTCTCCTTGCCCAGTCCAGCAACGTCGTTGGTGTCCCATGCGAATGCCACGATACCATTGTTGGTGGCATACTCATTGACACACTGGTAGAATGCCTTCACTGAAGCGTTATGCTTAGCCTGGTCGCCACCTGTGATGGTGCGCTGCAGACCGGCATACTCGCCGATGATTACAGGGAAGCCCTTAGAGGTGAAAGCGCTCTTGAGGTTGCCAAACTGCTCCTGTATGTAGCTTTCCTCACCCCATCCTGCGTTGTGGTCGGTGCTGTGGTTGCCATTGCCCCAGTAGTAGTATGCGTTGTCACCAGAAGCATCGAATGTGCCGCAGAACTGACCTGGGTCATAGAAGTGTACCTCGACCATGAGTTTGCCGGCTTCCTCTGGCAATGAGCTTGCAGGCATGTAGTTTACGGTAGAAGCGATGTTTACGCTTGGACCCTGCACTACGAGTATGCGGTTGGCATTGTTGCCGCCAGTGGCACGTACAGCCTCTACGAAGGCTTTGTTATACTTCATGAGTATCGGGGTAAGCGCCTCATGGCGAGAGCTGAAGAGGTTATATTCCTGGAAAGGCTCGTTGAGGCCGGCGAAGATGACGTGCTCGTCATAGCCCTTGAAGGCCTCTGCAATGCTTGTCCACAGGCTCTTCATTGTGACAATCTTTGCATTAATTTCATCATCGGTCATTGCGCGGAATGAAGAAGTGCTGCTTGTGAAGCCCTGCACCTCTATCCAGCCACCGTCCCAGTGGTCATTGAGCACTACATAGAGGCCATCATCCACGCAGAAGTCAACGATCTGCTTTACGCGAGCCATCCATGCAGCATCAATCTGAGGGTCAGCCACGGTGCCGCCGCTGACGTGACCGCATATCCATGAGCATGGTATGCGCACTGACTTGAAGCCGGCAGCCTTCACAGCATCAATGACTTCCTTGGTGGTCGTGGTTGGCTGCCATCCTGTCTCGCAGGCTGTGCCACCGTTATTGTTGAAGAGGTTGTTGGCGTCGCACGCCTCCAGGGTATTGCCGAGGTTCCAGCCTGGGTACATCAACTTTGCAATATCAGCTGCAGTTGCGGTAATACTGCTTGTTACACCCTGTTGGTTTATTGTAATTGTTTCTACTACGTCACCATAAGTCAAAGTAACAGATGCAGTACGCTCTACACTAATATTTTCTTCGACATTAAGTTGAATAATGCCATCAGCCATATTGGCACGTGTCTTTTCTAACAATGTTACCCATGAAACATTACTGTTTACAGTACCGTCCACATTTGTTTTCATAGCGACGGTTACAATACCTCCATCAGCATCTACTTCATAAGTGGTTTGTTCTACCAATAGGCCATCCTTGGCAGTTTGTGTAACAGTAAACGTCTTTGTCTGATTACCTGCAATAACCATAATCTCTGCTGTACGGTCTGACGTATCAGGATTAGGTTGCGCAGTTAACTTTACAGATGTATTACCTAGCTGTGTGCGTGTACCTGTCTCTACCGTCAGCCATGAAGCTGTTGTTGTTACTGTAGGCTGTGAACTTGATTGTACAGTTACTTTGGCTGTACCGCCAGTCTTTGATATCAAAGATGGTACATTAACGACCTTTACATCTCCATTATATCCCTCTACTGTATCATCGTCTTTGCTGCAAGCCACCAACGTAAGTGATATGCAGAAAAACACTACTGCTAAATATAAGAATCTCTTCATAGACTTTCCTTTAACTTGTTTTTCAATTCTTTTTCTGATATATCTCCCCCTATTGATTTACCATTTCTGTCAAAAAGTCGCATTGACGGAATAGTTATGATCTTGTACTTCTCTATCAATGCAGATTGCAAGGTTTTATTATCATATACCGCAGTCCACGGCAATTCTTTCGCCACATTGCGCCATGCATCTGCATCCTCGCTCATACAAACCTGATATATCTGTAATCCCTGAGATGCAAACTGATCATATACTTCACGAAGCAATGCCTGATGAGGACTTTTAACCTGTGGTACTTCATACAGCACATCCATCAACACCACACTACCATGCATCTGCTCTATACTGCGCTCATTACCATTTGCATCCGTCAGCATCACTTCCGTGGTAGAGTCGACGATCTGATCTGTCAATGCGCCTTTGGCTCCTGATGATGTTTTCTTATCACTACCAGCATTGCATGAACAGAAGAAGCACAACAGTATTAAGTATGTAAGCGGAAAGTAAGTGGCGCACTTACGCCACCCACTCCCCGCATTATGTGTATTGTTCATTATTCTTGATATATTCCAAGTATCGTAACTGTAGCGTCAGGATATGACGTATGTATTCCTGGTAAATCAATGTACCAGCAGTTTGCACCTGTAACAGTGGCAGGATAGGTTACAGTATAGACACCATTACCATTGATTTTCAAAGGCTTAGCGCCATACCAGTTCCAATTGCCATCACATATTTGTGAAGCTACATCGCAGGTGGCATCATCTGTTAAGCCTGCCACTTTGAACGTAACAGAGAGATACTGGTCTGCTTTTATCCGGCTTACATCCATGAATGGGTCATCCGTAGAACCAGAATCATCCCAAGGGTTGTAAGTATCAATACGCAGGTTACCGTTATCCTCAAAGTCTCCTACGAATAGTTTTGAGTTATCAAAGTCAAGCTTCACACCTGGAAAATCCAAGACAATCTTCTTTATGGTAACATTGATATTCTCAGCACCTACCTTATCAGACAATCCAATAAGGTCATAATACCAACAGTTCACGCCAGAGCCATTGCCTATAATCTTGAATGAATACTCGCCATCGCCACTGATAGTAATCTTCTCTGTATCAAATGCCCAACTCCAATTACCGTCAGCAAAGCCACCAGAACCTACTGTTGTAGCATCACCTATACCTGTTATCTCAAATACTACAGTGAGTGCCTCGCCAAACTTCAAATCTGAAGGATTAAAGCATGGATCGTCTGTTGAATTTGAACCATCCCAAGGATTGTAGAAAGCCAAACGATAATTGCCGTTACCCTCAAAATCGCCCTGTTTTAGTTTACTATTATCAAAAGCAAGCTCAGGTGCTGTCTCTGGCTTACGAACTGTACGTACAGACAAACCAAGACTACGTAATGACACACCTACAGTAGCCTCTGAACTTAAATGCAGCGTCTTAACATAGTTATTGTTTACTGTGCTTACTTCACCTGTCCAATAGAAGCCCTCTGCAGCAGTCTGTATTACTTCTCCTTCGCGATAACCTGCAAAAGGTAAGAATATAGAGTTACCATTGGCAGCAGTAAAGCGTATGCCACCATCTTCTACAGTCTGTGTAGTTGACGCCAGCAACTCCTGAACCTGTGCCTCCGTTGGCGTTGAACTTTTCTTGTTTGACTCGCCTTCGATGTCTAATCCATTTACGATATCAGCTGCAGTTGCTGAGATATTCTCAGCTGTGTATGCGTTGATATCACTAGAGTAGTTAAGACCTGATTGGTCACCATATCCAATGAAAGCGCCTGCTTCGGTTTCGGTCTCAGCACCAATGTTACACTTTGCCCATAGTACAGACAAACCTAAGTCAACATATTCCATCACCTGTGCATCCATTGTGAAGCTCTGCACATTTCCCTTTACTATAGTGCTACCTATCTTTGTATAGGCGGTATAGTAATAAGTCTTGCCAGGTAACAGTCCGCTGATTTCCTTTGAGAAAGAAGCGGCCTCGGTCTCCACAGGTATTGTAACATTATTACCTGTAGCATCTTCAGTGTCAGACAAGATGAAGCCACACTCTACATTAGAGAGAATATCATCTGCATCTGCTACCTTACCAAGCAGCGTAACCTTTGTTGCGCTTTTACCTTCTACTTCAAGAGTCGTCACAGTAGAGTTGGTACAAGTAAAACTCTTCGTCGTACCATATTTAGTCACTTTGCCTTGCAATGTAACAAATTGTGCATAGTAATATGTCTTGCCAACAGTGAGTCCCTTAATCTCACTCGTTACCGTACCATTATCATTGATAGTACCATTAACCTTTGTGCCACCTTGTACCCCTGCTTCCGTCTCTGCATATACTACACCTACGGTATAAGATGAGGCATTCATCTCCGAAAGGTCTTTCACCGTGCCTGTGGTAACAGCGGAATAGGCTGTTGTGACAGCATCGCCAGTGGTAACTTCTGATATAATATCGCCAACAGCAGGACTATAGTCCATCTCGTCGCTACACGCTGTGAGGCATAATCCCACAAGCAGTGCTAATGATTTAACAATATACTTTTTCATACGTCTTAATCCATCATTATTGAGTTAATAGTTACAGTCACACCCGTAAGTTTGTGATCTACCATATTCTCGTTAAGGTTGAAATCTGGCAATTGCGACTGAGCATTCATTGCGTCAATACAGAATACAAGGTTCTCAGTAGCAGGTGACTTCGCGGTAACAGTAACGGTGTATGTACCATCACCCTTGAATTTAAAGTCATTTACTCCAGATTTAGGTTCCCACAATTCTGCACCGCTAATCATCACATATGCATCTACTTCATTATCAAATGTTCCTAAGCCGCTTACTGTGAAGTTGATTACCATCTGTTTCTTAAAGAATATCTCATTAGAATTTACAGGAGGATTATCAGCCGTACCTGAGCCCCAGCAGTTAAATATTTCTATACGGAAGTTTCCTTTACCTTCAATGTCACCATAATGTAGCAATGAACTATTACAAGCAACGGCACGTGACTCTTGTCCACCAGCAACAAACTTTGTAATATGGTAAGTAAGGTATTCATAAGCATTTCCTTGTGCATCATACTGCTTTGAACCTATGTATATGTCAGTGATATCACCCGTTAGAGGATCTACATCATAGTTTATAACCTGTAGTTCATTCTTCTTGTTACCAAACTTCAAATCACTATTAGCTGCAACATTGAACCAAGGAAGTGATGCCCCACTGAATGTCATCTTACCATTATCGTCAAGGCTATAAGTCAAGGTCGTTACATTGCCAGAAGGGTCTGTCAATTCAAGTGACTTCGTAGAAGAATTAAACTTAAAGATAACGTCAGATAAATCAATTTGTCCATAATCTTCTGCACTACGTCCGATTGCACTACCGTTGAGCGTATTCCATGCTATTGGTTCTGTATCAGCAAACATATATGTTGTTGTTAGCTGATTGAATGGCTCAAAGTAGTCGTTAAATGTGCGATTCAATGTTACATCGTCGCTCCAACAACTCTGACACTGAGCATTATTTGAGAACGTCAGCTTTCCACAGGCATTACACTTATACTGATGTTTCAGATGAATCGTATTATCTACAGTTGGTTGATAGTTATCTGCCCATTCTTTTGTTACGTAGTTGAATACTTCAATCCATTCACCACCCCAACTACCTGGGATACGCGTATATGCAACACGCATATGGTTTTCATCTATTTCCACTATCTGCATATTCTGGCGCCATGTATCTCTACGTTCTGTCCATCCGTCTGGGTGCATCAAATCTGCATCAACAAGGGTCAGAGTGAGCAAATCCTCATTCAAGTTGAAAAGACCTTCCTGAGTCTCGCCTGTATCACCATTATAGTAAGAATAGCCAGCACGTCCTACAAGGTCAAATGTCATAGTACTTGCAAAATTTGCACTCGTATGATTTACGCCTGGATCCCAGTTTGGTACAAACAGTGACTCTCCTGAAGCTATATTATAATACAATTTACGACAGAGGTCTGGGTTATCATCTGGGCTACCATAGGTAAACTCACCCGTACCATAACCATATTGACCATTATCATACACCCACGTTTTAGAACCACCAGCACCTCCTGCAATGTACTCCCATACTGTGCCTGAAATAAAGTCTGCACAGAAGTCGCTGATAGTAAACTCGACAGGTTCACCAAATACGACTCCGGCACTCGTCTCTACACCAAACTTTACAGTGTATGTTCCCGCAAAAGGCATTTTAAGAGTAACCTCTGGTTCCTGTGAACGTCCCTGCGGATGCTCCCAAAGTACTGTGTATTTAGACCCCATGAGACTCTTCAGGTATATAATGTTCGGATTGTCAGCGTCATGTTCTATTGTGAACGCTACACCCTCTGCAAGGTCATCAGGCGATACCGTCTGACCACCTAGGCTGAACTCGTCGGGCGAGCAGCCTGTCATTATTGCTGATAAAAACAATAATGCAGTGAATATTATATTTTTTGTTTTCATTGTTTCTAATGTTTAGTTCTTACTTCCAACCTTCATTTTGTTTCAGCACGTAGTTAGAACGTGTAATCTGATTGTTTGGTATCTGACAGAGACCTTTCTTTGCCTTAATATTATCAGCAATGATATTGACTGTTGCAGCAACTCCGCCATCCTTTACCTGAGCACTACAAGCGATAGTATTTGCAGCCTCGTCTATTCCCTGACGCAACAAGTCATAGTAACGGATGCCCTCAAATGCGAATTCCAAACGACGCTCTTTCATTATAGCATCTTCCGAAACAGTCACTTCACTATAGTTGCTGTTAATACTGCCATTATCTTCACGGTAAGCACGCTCACGCACCATATTAAAATACTGTTGTGCATTTGGTGCTCCTAATTCCGCGGCCATCAACAATACATCTGCATAACGAAGAATGATAACATCCTGCCACTGCTCAGTCATAGCATCACCAACAGTTACGCCCCATGCAAATGGTAATGGTGTACAATCGGTAGTTGCCATTGGAGTATATTTCTTAACATAGTAACCTGTATATTGACGTTGGTCGGCTATGCAATCTTCAAAGCCCTCTTTCTGTTCAATACCCTCGCCGACTACATCAATTACTGAAGCTGCCTTGCGTTGATCACCTACACCATAAGCTTTCACCAATTCTGGGTTAACAGTGCAAATACCCCATCCGTAACCATAAGGTGAGCAGTCTATGGCTTGAATACCACGCAAACCAATGTTTACAATCCAACGGTTACCATCATTATTTCCATTGTAATCCTGAGTGTCATTACACTTCATAGAGATTATAAACTCTTTATTACCCTGCCCAGCGAAAGTTGAACTTGCAAGCCAATCCTCATATGAGTAACTTTCCTCAGAACCGACAGTGATTGGTCCGCTTGACGCTGCTGGCCATAGATTCTTAAAGTTCTCTACTAAACCGAATTCACCAGAACCTATTATGTCCAAGCAAGCATCAAGTGCGTCTTGCTTAGTGCATCCTGCAGGTTCTTTACCAAAGCGTCCTTTATAGAATAAATATGCGCGAGCAAGTATGCCTTCTGCTCCATATTTCGTTACGTGACCATCGTTTGAAGCTGCATTAGCCTTTGGATAAGCATCGGCAGGTATATTCTCAATGGCAAACTTCAAATCACGGAATATAAGGTCATAGACCGCATCGGGATCTGCCTGTGGTACATTAGCCTGCGTTGCTTTTTCTATAAGTGGTATATTCTCAAACATACGCACCATATCGAAATAACATAATGCTCGCAGCGCATGCGCCTCGCCCAAATATGTACCTTTCTTCGCAGCACTTGTCCACTGTATGTTATCACCCTTCTCTATGAGTGTATTACAACGGAAAATAGCTGCATAATATGCCTTCCAGTCGTTCTCCCATAGATTAGTGTAAGATGGTGCTTGTGACAAGTCAAACTGGTCTACAACATTATAGTTAGTAGCATCTCCAACACCCGCACCCGCAAAACATTCGTCACTTTGCATCATTGATGACATTACGATTGGAATACTACCCGTTGATGTTGTCTCGCGCCATCCAGCATAGCAACCTATAAGTGCGCGATAAGCATCACTCTCCGTTTTATAGAAAGTTTCGGAGTTTCCCTCTGTAATACTCTCTACGTCAAGAAAGCTATCAGAACAGCCTGTCATCATCATGGCTACCATTCCGTATGCTATTATATTTAATTTTATTTTCATTGTCTTAGAAATTTTAGAATTTTACATTCAGGCCAAAGAGGAATGTGCGTGGACGTGGATAATAGCCTACGTCAACACCTGATACCCAACTATCAGTTCCATAACCAATCTCTGGATCCATTCCATTATACTTTGTAAATGTGAAGAGGTTCTGTACCTGGAAATACAAACGTAACTGGTTAATGAACTTACACTTTATTATATCAGAGAAATCGTAGCCCACTGTAACATCAGAGATACGCAGATAATCACCATCATGTAGATAGAGATCAGAGAAATCCCAATTTATATTATTTTCTGTCACACGTGGTATCTTGTTTGATGTTCCCTCACCTGTCCAGCGTGAGAGTATCTCTGTTGTATAGTTTGCCTTTGCATTTGCATGATTTCGATAGGTCTGTACAATCTTGTACCCTGCAGCTCCGCTTGCGGTAATAGAGAAGTCCAACTTTTTCCAGTAAAGTGCTATATTAAAGCCAAAGCTAAACTTAGGCATACCATTACCAAGGTCAACTTTATCGTTCTCATCAATCACACCGTCATGGTTTACGTCAATATATTTCACGTCACCAGGCTGTACGTCTTTCTGCTTTATACCGTTACCAGCACTTATCCAGTCTGCAATCTCTTGTTTGTTCTGGAAAATTCCAGCAGTCTTGTATCCCCAAAAATATCCTATCGGATGACCGTTCTGTGCACGATAGAATTCATCTGAGTTGTCATAAAGCATATTGGTCTTACCATGTATTATTCCGTCTTCATTAGGAATGTTGCCAACTTCATTATGATTATATGCTACGTTGGCACCCAAATGATAACGTAAATCTTTGTTGATATGATCGTCCCAAGTCACCGCAAACTCATATCCTCGGTTCTTCACATCACCTCCATTGATATAAGGCGCTCCTGTACCAGCAGTGTCAAGGATAGGTGCGACAACAAGCCAATCTTTTGTTGACTTCCAGTAAAGGTCAAAGTTTACACCTAAACGACTGTCGAGAAAACGTGCGTCTATACCTATGTTTGTCTGTTGTGAGGTTTCCCATGTCACATCGTAGTTTGCCAAACGACTTGGGTATGCTCCCCAGTTTGCAGACTGAGCTGTAGCACCCATGCCTGTGCCAAACTTATAATGTGTGTTACTTGTGGTGATAGGTGCTAAATATTGGTAATTGCTAATATTCTGATTACCCACCTGACCCCAGCTTGCACGCAGTTTCAAATAGTCAAGCCATGACTTTGTATTTTGCATAAATTTCTCATTAGAGATAGTCCATCCAGCACTGAATGATGGGAACCAACCAAAGCGATGTCCGCTGGCAAAACGACTTGAGCCATCAGCACGCAATGTAGCATTGAACATATAAGTCTCTTTATAGTTCCAGCCAAATCGTGCGAAATAACTTACGCTGCGACTCTTATCGTGTGGTGCTCCCGTAGCTGCCAATCCCTCATCTGTAGAACTACCCGTACCATTAGTCACGTACGCATGCATCCAGTCATTATTCTTCAGCATACCATTGGCTGCATACAAACTGGTGCCCTCATAACGATAGCTTTCCATACCAAGTAATGCGTTGAACATGTGATTATCTTTCACTGTCCAGTCATAAGACACCGTGTTTGTCCATGTCATACCCAGGCCGTGTCCCATACTCTGAGTTGCTTGATCCATATTGTCATTATAGGTATAACTTGAGAAATGGTAATATGGCTTATATGTGCGGCTCTCGCTGGTAGAGTAAACAGTACCTAATGTTGACTTGTACTTCAGGTTCTTGATGATTTCCCATTCAAGATAGATATTGCCTGTAAACGTTACATTACGGTTGTCACTATTATTGTTAACCATCATCAAGCCATAAGGATTACCTTGCTCCTTCCACCATGAATCATTTGTTGTATCGTAATATGGTACACCATATATATTGTTGTCACCATAGATAGGAACAATAGGAGCTGCGGCAAAGGCTCCACGCAGAGAGTTGTTATACTGATCGCCAACACTAACACCGTGATTATTCTTATATACGACACCCAGCTGCTCCCCTATGCGAACTGCCTTGTTTATTTGATGATCGGAGTTAATACGGAAATTATAGCGTTTATAGTCTGATACCTCAGAACCACCTACCACGCCTTCTTGATCCATATATCCAAATGACAGGGCATAAGTAGATTTTTTGCTACCGCCAGTGATACCGAGATTAACGCTACGAGTAAGAGCGTTGTCATGAAGCATCTCGTTCATCCAATCTGAATCGTACATATTACCATTTGCATCATAGTTGGTGGTGTATTTCGTCCAATCAATAGCACCATTACCAGAGTTAAGCGATGCTTCATTCATGATAGCCTTGTACTCGTCACGGTTAAGAAGATCCACCTTACGTCCTACAGACTGCCAACCAATGTAGGCATCAAGATTGATGCGCGTCCTACCTTCGCTACCACGTTTTGTCGTTACGAGTACGACACCGTTGGCTGCCTGTGCACCGTAGATGGCTGCAGACGCAGCATCTTTTAAGATGTCAATGCGCTCGATGTCGGCAGGGTTTACTGTTGAGATGTCACCACCGACTCCATCTATAAGATATAGAGGCTCTGCATTACCTACGGTTCCAAGACCACGTATTACTACCTTCATATCAGAACCAGGTTGTCCTGAGGTAGATGTGATGTTTACGCCAGGTGTTTGTCCTTGTAATGCCTGTAGAGGTGAAGTCGTATTCTTTTTCATAATGTCTTCACCCTTTACCTGTGTGGTGGCACCGGTGACGAGTTTCTTCTTCATCGTGCCATAACCTACGACCACGAGTTCGTCGAGTGACTGAGAGTCATCCTGCATGGTGATGTTCATGGTAGAAGAAGCCTTCAGAGTCTGTGTCTGATAACCTACATAGCTCACTACGAGTGTCGCACCTGGTGCGGCATCGAGAGAGAAGTTACCATCCATGTCTGTCACGGCACCCTGCTGAGTGCCTTTCACCTGGATTGATACACCGATAAGCGGTTCGCCGGTCTGGTCAACGACCTTACCCTGAACCTTTCTGCCCTGTGCCTGCGTCATCGCCTCGGGCGATGTAGCAAACATCTGGACGCATGGCGTACCTGCTGCCAGCATAGCCATTGCCATGCCAGCGCAAAGGGATTTCGTTATCCCCCTTTTGCCGTCTGTGCGGTAAAGATGATTAGTTAAGTCCATGTTGTTTAGTTTAGTTGTATTTGTTGTTAGTTATATTTTAGTTGTTAGTCAATTTATCGTTAGTCGATTTATTGTTTAGAGCAGATTAACATTTGACACGGCAAATTTAATTTATTTTATAAAAAAGGACATTCCCGATTTGTTTCAATTAGGTACGTTTTTGTTTCAAATCGTCGGTTTCATCGGGTTTACGGGCGTTTTTTCGCCGTTTGTATCAGGAAATCTTTGTGTAATAAAAAAAAACTCGTAACTTTACAATACAAAAAAAAAGACCATGCGCCACGACCATCTGAAGAGAGAACTTGAACTGATAATACTGCTCACGCAGAACCGTATGTACAGCGCGGACGAGATATGCGACATGACAGGCATATCACGCCGCAGCTTCTACTATTATATTGAGTTTTTCGAACAGGCTGGGTTCAAGGTAGAGAAACGCCGGGGCAAATACAGCCTTGACCGTTCCAGTGCCTTCTTCACCAAGCTGTTTGACCTATTACAGTTTACCGAGGACGAGGCACTGCTGATGAGGCAGCTCATAGACGAGGCGGGCGACAAGTCATCGCGCCTGCGCGACCTGCACGCCAAGCTCGACCGCTTCTATGACTTTCGCATACTCTCTGACGAACAGCTGGCGCACAAGACGGCACACATACGCAGCACTCTGTATGAGGCTGTGAAGGAACAGCAGGTGGTGGAGATAATAGACTACTCATCACCTAACAGCCACACGGTGAGCAACAGGCGCGTGGAGCCGTTCCTCTTCCTCAACAACAACAATGACATACGCTGCTACGAGCCTGCCACTGGCAAGAACAAGACCTTCAGGCTCTCACGCATGGGCGACGTGGTAAAACTCAATGAGGGATGGCATAACCCCGATGCGCACAAGCAGGTGTTCACAGACCTCTTCGCCTTCTCGGGTGAGAAGACCATGAAGGTGTCTATGTACATGGGACAGTTGTCACACAACGTGATGCTCGAGGAATACCCTGCCTCTGCCGCCGGTTTCGTAAGACAAGATAACAGCAGATGGTATTTCGAGACTGATGTGTGCAGCTACCTGGGCATAGGTCGCTTTGTGCTCGGCATGTACGACGACATCGAGGTAACGGGCGACCAAGGCTTCAAGGCCTATCTTACGGAGAAGATAAACCAGTGGCACAGGAAGTGTGTGTATGACACCGTATAAGACTACTCCATAGAATAATTGGCTATGTAGTCAAAGGACGTCTTATATCGGTATGACTCGCGCACAGCATCCAAACCGTCAATATCCTGCAGTTCTTCCGGATAGAAGGGCTCCCCTACTCCCTTTACAGGCTTCAGTTTGACACTGCCCGAACTGAACGTGCCGTCGGAGTTATAGTAGCAGCGTGTCTCCACCTTCACCTCTTCTCCACCCCACCAGTACACATGGGTGTTGAAATAGAACGCCAGGTTGCCGGTGGCTATGTCAAACAGGAACTCACTGTAGTTGTCTCCTATCGACGCCTCCGGACGCTTCAGACTACTACGCACTAACTGCAACTCATAAACCGGCATGGAAGTTTTCTCATCCTCCTTCAACTGTGAGAAGAACTCTATGGTCTCTTCCACCCTGCCTACCGCCGCCATGATACGCGGCCACTTCACCGTAACATACTGTCCGGCATAGTTGTCTTTCTTCTGCTGCTCCGCATACTTCTGCGCCTCGGCATACTGCCAACGCACGTTCTGCTGACGGGCTTTCTGCTCATCTGTCAATGTTTTTTGTGCTGACACTGCCGCCACAACAAGGAAAAGGAGTAGCTGAATAATGGAGAACCGTAACAACTGATTATTGTCTATACGCATAATTATAGTTAGTAAATCGCCACAAAGGTAACAAAATGTTTTGTTACAACAAAATATAACAGACTAAAACTAAAAAAAGTTGCCACTTCCGTTTATTCCAGAAGTGACAACTTTTTTCTTATGTCAGTTCTCCGTTAGCGTTATTTCACCAGTGTTACAGCCTCACTCCATTTCATACCGCCGTAGCGTACCTCAGAGTTGCCATACTTGCCGCCGCCCTTGTAAGGCTGAGAGAGCTGTATGTAGTGCAGCACCTTGTAGCCCTGGTCCTGACACATTACAACAGCAGAGTGGTAACGGCTCTTAGGTACTCCAGGAGACGAATAGTTCACTTTGTAGTCCGTATTTATTTTAGACGCAATAACCTTGCCCCACTCTGGGAAGTTCTCCTTCACCAGGTTTGTAACCCATGCGTTGTTGCCGCTGATGGCTGGCTTGTAACGGTTCATCTTGGCTGCTTCCTTGTAACGCTTCAGCAAGGTTGTCCTGTGTAGTTCCGTAGTAATCTCTTTCTTCTTTGCTTTCTCTTCGTTGGTAGAATCAAGGATTTTCCAGCCTGCAGGCAGTTCTACGCCGTCGCGAATCTCCATAGCAGCCCTTACCAGCGCCGTACGCTCTTCCTGCCAGCTACCAAGTTCAAATTCGCTCACCATACCATCTGAGTACTCCTTGTCCGCATAGTCAAAGCTCGGACGGCCCGTAGTCAGACGCTCCAGTGCCTCCGTGTCTAACTGGCTCTTGTCATCCTTCTCAACAGACTCCCTCAGTCGCTTACACCAGTATGCCATGTCTGCAACCACGTCCCTCATATCTGACGTATAGTTCCAGTCTGTGCGCTTAGCCCTCTTCCATGCATAGGGACCAACATGATCACGTATCTCCCTCTTTGGCTCTGCCGCAGATGTAGCCGAAGAGGCTGTCGCAGTGTTGCTCGTTGAAGAACTGACATCGGCAGACTCGTTCACACTGCTCTCTGCCTGCTGTCTCACGCTGCTCTTTGCAGAGCTCTTGGTGTCCTCCACCTTTTCCTTCACTGCCTTCTTGGCCTTGTTGGCAAGTCCCTTCAAACTGCCAAACTGTGCATCAGCATTCATGCTGACAGAGAACGCTATGACCGCAGCGGCCACCATTCTCACAATTGCTTGGTTCTTTTTCATAATTCTTTTTTTTCTGATTATATATTACAGTTTCCTATATTAACAAGAACAGCGCGGCGGCGGCACCTCCCGTACACATACTGACGAGAGGAGCCGCCGTCGCGCTCCATCATATTATTATGGCTTCTATAGCCTATGTTTGTTTGTTTGTTTGTTTGTTTGTTTGTTTGTTTGTTTGTTTGTTTGTTTGTATAAAAATTATCGACACTGCCAAATAATTTAGGATTATTTAGCATAAAATTCCTTGCGCCGCTATGTATTACCTTTGTTCTCAAATACCTTACTTTTTGTTTGTCAGACCACTTTCGCTGCCTTCCGGTTACAAAGTTAAGTAATTATTCTGTAAAACAAGACAAAAAAAGAAAAAAAAACAGAAGGCATATCATATTGTGGTGCTTTGGATGTGATATATCTTGTCACGTGCAAACAGGCGTGTCTCTGGCTAAGGATTCAAGGATTCAAGGATTTTTGTTGCATAAGAACCAAGAGGATAACAATCCTATAATCCTAAAATCAGTAGATAAAACGAACTACATAGAATAGGACATTTTGGTGATTTAACATTTCATTACAATTCGCAATCTAGAGAAAACCGAAGGAAAAGATTACCAACTCAGAAGAATAATATAACAGAGAGAAGCTTCGTTTTTTGCGTTTTTTTAGCTAAAAAACGGTAAAACAACATCTAAAAGCATAACTTTCACGTCGTAAAAGCATAGCTTTTAGGGTGTGAAAGCTATCACTTTACCATGTAAAAGCATAGCTTTCACGCTGAAAAAGCCCTAAAATGTCACCCTTTATCTCTACCCCGTTCTGTATAGTGCTGTATTACAGCACTTAACGCAAACCTCGATTTCCTTGCGATATTTCAGACCGTAACCACAGTTGGTGACTAATATCGCAAGGAAATGAAGCCCAAAACAGGACATTTTTGTCATTTGCCATTTTTCAGGGACACGACCTCGATTTGTAAAAAAATTATACTTTCAAGATAGAAGTGCAATTTCTTGGAGTAGGAAATAGACATCCCTCTCTGTAGGACGCAGACGTTCTCGGAGCGTAGCGACGAGGTTGTCTGCGTCCTACAGAG
>Ga0247611_10003125_pt1 | contig 25096 bp, 13 predicted proteins | sample 177DNAGHGhighgp2_FD_192422 | JGI IMG/M metagenome (GOLD analysis project Ga0247611, IMG submission 192422) | Sheep rumen microbial communities from Palmerston North, Manawatu-Wanganui, New Zealand - 1770 DNA GHGhigh gp2 | ecosystem: Host-associated > Mammals > Digestive system > Stomach > Rumen... | reverse complement strand
GACAATGCCCATCCCCTTGCGACGGCGCTCCAGAGCGAACTCGGTAATCAGGATGGCGGTCTTAGCCAACAGACCGATAAGCATGATGACACCAGTCTGCAGGTAGATGTTGTTCTCAATCTGTCCGATGACATACATGTCCGCACCGGTGAGGGCACGGCCGATGCCTACGGAGACCTGATTCCAGAGCCATGCGAAGCCGAAGGAACCCATCAGACCTGCAGGTACGGAAAGGATGACGGCGAAAGGCACGAGGAAGCTCTCGTAGAGGCAGGAGAGGATGAGGAAGATGAGGACCACGCAGATGGCGTAGATGAGGATGGTCTGGTTGGAACCCATCTGCTCGTACTCTTCACGTGAGATGCTGCCGTACTCGAAGGTGATGTGGCTGGGGAGCGTCTGATCATGCACTTCCTGAATGGCGAGCATGGCATCACTGGTGGTGTAGCCCTGTGCGGGCTGTACCATACAGGAGATCTCGGAGAAGAGGTTGAAGTGGGTGTCGATTTCAGGACCGAGCACCGGCGTCAGCTTGACGAACTGAGAGATGGGGGCCATGCCCTTGCTTCCGCGCACGTACATATTTGATAAGTCGGCTTCAGAGGTGCGGTACTTGGGATCGGTCTGCATCATCACGCGATAGACCTTACCGAACTGGTTGAAGTTGGAGACGTAGCTGCCGCCCAGATAACCACTCATGGCGCTGAGAACGGTGGCAGGGGAGAGCCCAGAAAGCTTGCACTGCGCAGCATCCACCTCGACTTGATATTGCGGATAGTTGCGGGCGTAGGTGGTCATAGCCATCTGAATCTCCGGGCGCTCGTTGAGGGCAGCGAGGAAGGCCTGCGTCTGCTCCAGGAAGACACCCTTGTCGCCGTCGCTGCGGTCTTGCAGGTGGAGGTCCACATTGGAGCCCAAACCATAGCCGGGAATCATACCCGGTTCGAAGACGAAGATCTGGGCTTCGGGAATCTCCTGCATCATCTTCAGCATCAACATCAGCTTCTTGATACTGGTGCTGTGCTGAATGCCGGGACGATCATCCCAGTGTTTCATTCGCAGGATGACCATACCATTGGCCGCACCCTGACCAGACATCATGCCATAACCGGAGACACGTGTGTAGTTCTTGATGTCTTCATCGCCCTCCAGAATCTTCTGTACCTTATCCAGTACGCCTTCGGTATAGGCTAAGTTAGAACCGGGAGGACAGGTCACATTGACCATCATCACACCCTGGTCTTCCTGAGGCACGAGTCCTTTGGGCAGTACACCCATGAAGAATACGAGGAGCAGGGCTGCAATGATGAAGGAGAGGGGGGCAAGCCAACGGCGGCCGATAACGGCGTGCAACCATTTCGTGTACTTACCCATGATGGCGCCGAAGCTGGCTTCATACGCAGCACGTGTGCGCTTGTTCAGTCCGATAAAGAATGCGTTGATGCCGTTGTCGGCAGTGCGGTTCTTCTTGGCCGGGCGCATCAGCATGGCGCAGAGGGCAGGGCAGACGACAAGGGCCGAGACGCAGGAGATACCTACGGCAGTGGCCAGCGTGACACCGAACTGGGTGAAGAACATACCTGTGGTACCACCCATCATGGCGACAGGAATAAACACGGCCATGAAGACGAAGGTACAGGAGAGCACAGCCATTGTCACATCAGACATGGCATCCTTGGTAGCTTGATAGCTGGATGTGTAGCCGGCATCGAACTTTGCCTGAACGGCTTCTACGACGACGATAGCATCATCCACCACCGTACCGATGGCCAGCACTAGCGCGAAGAGCGTCAGCAGGTTCAAGGTGAAGCCCGCCACCATCAGGGCGGCAAAGGTGCCGATGAGCGAAATGATGATGGAGATGGACGGGATGAGTGTCGCACGGAAGTCCTGCAGGAAGAAATACACCACGAGGATGACGAGGAGGATGGCGATGACAAGCGTCTCTTCCACGTTCGCCATGGACTCAAGCAGGAAGTCATTGGTGGACATCATCTGCTCGAAGTGAAGGCCTTTCGGCAGCGTCTTCTCCATCTCTTCCAACGCAGCACTGAGTCGGTCGTTGGTTTCCTTGGCATTGGCACCAGCGAGCTGGAAGGCCATGAAGGTGACGGAGGGCTTGCCGTTGAACTTACCGCTGTAGCCGTAGTCGGCCTGACCCAGCTCGACGTCGGCGACGTCCTTCAAACGGAGTAAGGTGCCGTCGGCCTTGGCCATGATGACGATGTTCTTGAACTCCTCGACCTCTTTCAGACGGCCGGTGTAGCGCAGCTGGTACTGGTAGACGTTGTCTACGGCGTCGCCGTGGCCGCCTTCCATGGGCTTCTCACCCAGCTTGCCGACAGCGGCTTCGAGGTTCTGCTCGGCCAGGCAGCCGGTGATGTCAGAGGGCACGAGGCCGTACTGTGCCATCACCTCGGGCTTCAGCCAGATGCGCAGCGAGTAGTTGGCGCTCATGGCAAACACCTCGCCGACGCCCTGTACGCGCTTCAGCTGAGGGATGATGTTGATGGCCATGTAGTTGCCCATGAAGTTCTGGTCGTACTCGGGAACGTCGCTGACCATGGAGTTGATCTGCAGCATGGAGGTCTGACGCTTGAACGTCGTCACACCAATCATGGTGACTTCCTGCGGCAGCAGACCTTGGGCCATCGAGACGCGGTTCTGCACGTTCACGGCGGCCATGTCAGGGTTGGAGCCTTGCTTGAAGAAGACGGTGATCTGTGCGGTACCGGAGTTGGACGATGACGAGGTCATGTAGGTCATGTTCTCCACACCGTTGATGCTCTCTTCGAGGGGCTGGATGACGGCTTTCGTCACCGTCTCAGCCGAGGCGCCGGGGTAGGTGGCGCTGACGACGACCGTTGGCGGTGCGATGTCAGGGAACTGCTCCACCGGCAGCGAGAAATAGCTGATTGCGCCGAGAAGCACGATGACAATGGCTATGGACATTGCCATCACCGGACGCTTGATAAATATGTTTCCTTTCATAGTTAGAGACCCCCTCGCCGCTCACCCCGTCAGAGTGATAGGATGATGTATTTGAGCGGCAGAGGCTACAGGGTCATTATTTAAGTTTGCGATTTCTGAAAAGTGACCACTCCCTCCCTCACAGGGAGGGTGAGGGGTGGGTCTGCTACTTGACCAACGCTCCTTCCTTGACCATACCGGCGCCGTCGGCGATGATCTCGTCGCCGGCCTTCAGGCCGCTGAGCACGATGAATTCCTTGCCCGTGTTGTAGGGAGCCACTTCGATGTTGGTGCCTTCGGCGACGCGCTTGCCATCCTTCTGCACCACCTTGAACACCTGGTGTACGGTCTGCAGCTGCTTGACGGCGGCGGCGGGCACGACGATGTTGCCCTTCATCTCCACGGGGATGATGACGTTGCCCGTGGAGCCCGAGTGCAGCAGGCCCTTAGGATTGTTGAACACGGCACGCAGCGAGACGCTGCCGGTGGACTGGTCCACGACGCCGCTGGCCGTCTCTACGACGCCGCTCTCTTCGTACTCCGAGCCGTCGACGAGCTGCAGGCGCACGGCGGGCATGGCCTTCACGGCGGCCTCGGCGCTGCCGGCTTCGCGGATCTTCTCGAGCAGCTGAGCCTCGGTCATCGAGAAGTAGACGTACATCTGGTGATTGTCAGACACGGTGGTCAGGGGCGTGGGGATCGACGGACCGACGAGGGCGCCGACACGGTAGGGCAGTGTGCCCACGACGCCGTTGGCGGGACTCTTGACGACGGTGTAGGACAGGCTGTTGGCGGCATTCGTCACGGCAGCAGTGGCCTGTGCCACGGCAGCCTTGGCCTGAGCGTAGGCATTGTTGGCCGTCTGAAGGTCGAAATCACTGACGACCTGCTGGTCGAAGAGGTTCTTGGTGCTCTCGTAGCTGAGCTTGGCCGTAGCCTCGGCAGCCTTGGCAGCCTGGAGGTTAGCACGGGCGGTGTTCAGGGCTGCCTGATAAGGCACCTGGTCGATGATGAAGAGCGTCTGCCCTTTCGTCACCTGCTGACCCTCGGTGACGCACAGACGCTGCAGCGTGCCGCTGACCTGCGGCAGCACCTGGATGTCCTGGCGACCACGGATGGTGGCGCTGTACTTGGTGTCGATGGTGCGGTCCTCGGCCTTGACCTTCACGGTCTTGTACGCAATGGGCGTATCGGCCATGCCCTGTTGCTGCTTACCCTTGCATGAGGTGAGCAACGCGATGCCGAGCGCTACAGCGATGAGAGCGGTCGGCGTGAAGCTTCTTTTCATGTTCTTTATTAACTTTTGATGATTAGATGTTTGCATGATGTCGGGAGGGATGGACAGCGGCCCTCAAAGGCCCCCTTCCCCTCAAATTCGGGCGCAAAGGTACAGCTTTTTTTGTGAAAAAAGTGCAAAAAGTAACTTAAAGCTTGTTTTTTATATCTTTTTATGACTAATTTTGTGCCGCAAAACAAAACAAAAGACTTATGACCGTAGTTTTCAAAGAACTGATTCGAATGTGGGTGACGCAGAAACGACGGGATTTCTCGTGGCGCACCTTCTTCGTCGGACTCATTCTGGCCGTCTATTTCATCGTCATCATCTTGGTGATGTATTTCGGTCTTCGCGAGCATTTTCAGGACCGCACGCTTCCCTTTGAGCTGCCTGCCATTGTGCCCATGCTTGCAGTTTCTGTCATTCCGGCTGATTTGCTGATGAAATTGTTCTGGCGTCGTTCGCCCGTCGAGATGGACGATTACCTGCGCTCGCGACCTGTCACACAGCGCGACTGGAGTCGTTTCATCCTCTTGGACACGGCTTGTGGCGGACTGCAATGGCTGCTGCCGTTGCTGATGACATTCGTCGTAGGACTCATCTTGCCTCTATGGGCGGCGGCGCTGACGCTCGTGCTGACTTATTCATGCGTGATGGTCAATGCGCTGTTCCAGAACTGTTGGCGCCGTGCTCCGGGCAACCAATGGACATTGCCGTTGGTGCCGGGCTTTTTGGTGTGGATCGTGGCGTCGTATGTCGTGTCGATCATCGGTTTCGTCGTTGTCGGACTGAGTGGCGACGACCCTTCCACGCCCGTTAATTCCGCTGCCGTGGTCTGGGCAACGCTCCTCTGTTCATTGTTGCTCTTGATGATCAATGTGGTTGCCGGCGTGATCCTCAATTGGTATTTCACCCGTCTGCGCAATCACAACGAAGAGATGCACGCTCCCGTTCACACCGCTGCGCGTTCGCTGGGCGAGGTGTCCGTCTGGAGCATCGAATGGGTACAGCTCCTCCGCAGCAAACGTCTGCGTGTCAGCTTCATCTCCATCGTTGTTGTCTTCTTGTTGAATGTGTATCTGCAACAGATGGCGCCATCGATGGAAACAGATTTCGGTCTGCATGTCAATCCTATGCTGCTCTTTGCCATCGGCTTTCCAAGCATCATCCTTGCCCAATGGGTGTTGGGCATCGAGGCCAATTTCTTCTCCGGTATCTGGACCAAGCCGTGGTCCGTGGAGGGCATCCTACGACGCAAATACCTCTTCTTCTGTGGCATCTGTGTCTTCATGACGTTGTTGGTTATTCCCGCCGTGCTCTTCATGCACATGTCGGCGTTGGCACTGTTCGCCGCTTTGTTGTTCTCGTGCGGCGTCTTCATCCTGCCGTTCATGGCCACTTGCCTGTTCAGCTCGCGCATGGATCTCTTTGCCTCTGCATTCTTCAACTATCAGGGCGGTAACAAGCAGCTTAACGTCTTCTCGTTCATCATGTTCGTGCCCATGATTATCTATTTCGGCGCCTATTACCTCATGCCCACGTTGTGGGCACATCTCGTCGTTGCCCTTCTCGGCCTTCTCGGCCTTCTGCTCCATCGCTGGTACATCCATTGGATTGCTACCCTGTGGTTCAAACGCAGATATGCCATCATGGAACGTTGGCTGTCAGAATAGTCACATTACATTATTCATTATACATTATACATTTTACATTATACATTATACTACGGGACGTGCCCGTGCTCAATATGGAACTCAAGATAGAAAATCTCAAGAAAGTCTATGGCGACAAAGTAGCCCTCGACTTACCCGAATTAACCGTTCGCAGCGGAGAGCTTGTCGGCCTCGTCGGCAACAATGGAGCAGGCAAGACCACGCTCCTGCGACTCATCCTCGACCTCATCAAAGCCGACAACGGGCGTGTACTCTCCGACGGGCGTGACGTCACCGGTGCCCGCGACGGCCACCCTGCCGACTTCAAGGCCGCTGATTCCCTTGCCTGGAAGCGCTACACGGGGTCGTTCATCGATGGCCGTTTCCTCATCGATTTCTACACCCCCGAGGAATATTTCACGTTCATCGGCAAGCTCTATGGCCTCACAGAAGATGCTGTGCGCGAACGTCTCACCAAGTACGAACCCCTGATGCACGACGAAATCCTTGGCACGAAGAAGTACCTGCGCGACTTCTCCGAGGGCAACCGCCAGAAGATAGGCATCATAGGGGCTATGATGATTCATCCCAAGGTGCTGCTCCTCGACGAGCCCTTCAACTACCTCGACCCCTCGTCGCAGATTGTCGTGGCGCGACTCATCGCTGACATGAACCGCGAACTCGGCACTACGGTGCTCATCTCGTCGCACAACCTGTCCTTCGTCTCGGACATCTCCACCCGCATACTCCTGCTCGAAAAAGGCAAGCTGATCAAGGATCTTGCTAACGTGGAAGGAAACGCTATAGCTGAGCTCAATAGCTACTTTAACGCAGAAGCGTAAGTGACTGAAGACTAATGACAGTATAAGGAACGATTCTGCAAATAATGAAGCAGCCCTGCAGGACATAAGTTCTTGCAGGGCTGTATCTTGAACGATGCTTTCGGGGAAGCGTTTCTATACTTCGTAGTTGAGGTATTTGAATCGTTTGATGCTGCGTTTCGGCGTCTTTTCGAACTCCTCGGGAACGAGCTTGATGGCATGGAGTCGTGCGTAGGAAGGCACAATTCGATTGAGTTCCTGACGGTTCTCTTCCATCTGGGCTTCGAGCATGGCATCCGACAGTCCTCCGGCCTTGACTTCTTCGGGGTCTGCATAGACGAGGCCATATAGCTTTTCGTCCTTCTGAATGATCACACACTCCGTCACGTAGGGCAGCGACGACAGCTTGTCCTCAATCTCCTCGGGATAGATGTTCTGTCCGTTGGCGCCGAGGAGCATGTTCTTGATACGGCCGCGAATGAACACGAAGCCATCTTCATCCATGACGCCGAGGTCGCCGGAATGGTACCATCCGTCCTTGTCCAAGGCCTTGGAAGTGGCTTCCTCGTTCTTGTAGTATCCGAGCATGACGTTCATGCCTCTGACGAGTATCTCGCCGGGCTTATGCTGTGGATCGCTGCTGTCGATGCGCACTTCCATGCGTTCCACGGGCTTGCCGCATGAGCCTGGCTTGTAGCTTTGCCATCCGGCGTAGCACACGATGGGTGCACATTCCGTGGTACCATAGCCGACGGTGTAGTTGAAACCGATGTCGTGCAGCACGGCTTCGATGTCCTGACTGAAGGCTGCGCCGCCAACGATGATCTCGATGAAGTTGCCGCCGAAAGCCTGCTGGAGTTTGTGGCAGATTTCTGCCTTGACACGTTCGCGAAGGAACGGCGTGTGCAGGGCGAGCTTCACCACGGGAGTCTGCATCTTGGGGATGACGGCCTTGCGCACGATCTTTTCGATAATCAGGGGCACGGCAACAATCAGCCTCGGCTTCAGGTCCGCAAAGGCGCTCAGCAGCACGGCGGGCGACGGTGTCTTGGCCAGGAAATGAACGTGCAGACCATGCAGGAACTCGTAGATGAACTCGAACGCCATACCGTACATGTGGGCCATGGGGAGCATCGCCAGGACCTTGTCGCCGGGACCCATCTGGGTGCCGAGGCGTCCGACGGCGAAATCGTAGTTGCTCCACATGGCGCGGAAGGGAATCATGACGCCCTTTGAGTTCGATGTCGTGCCGCTCGTGTAGTTGAGCACGGCGAGTTCATCGGGCTGATCGACATAGTAGTGGATGTCGGAAGCACGGAAGTTGCGCGGATATTTCTCGCCGAACAAGCGGTTGAGGTTCTCTCGCGCGTACCTTACTTTTTCCGTACGTCCCACGAGCAGCGCATATTCGTCGTTGTTGTTGCCGATGATGCCTTCGAGATGGGGCATTTTGTCGGCATCCAGCTTCGGCCACACCTGGTCGCCGACGAACAGCAGCTTGGCCTCCGAGTGGTTCACGATGTCGTGGATCTGCTCGGGGTGGAATTCATGAAGAATGGGAACGGCTACGGCACCATAGGTGAGCGTAGCAAAGAACGCGATGCCCCAACGCGAGCTGTTGCGGCCGCAGATGGCTATCTTGTCGCCGTGCTGAATGCCTGAGGCTTCGAAGATGATGTGAAGCTTCTCGATGATGCGTGCCACATCCTTATTCTGGAACGTTTGGACACCGTAGTCACTCAGACCGTCCAAATCCCAGTGCTTCTGTAAACTTTCTTGTACACAAAGGTTAAAACTCTTACACTCCATATATCATTAGTTATTTGTTGATTTTTAGACTTCGTAGTTAAGGTATTTGAATCGTTTGATGCTCTTCTTGGGCGTTTTCTCAAACTCTTCGGGCATCTGTTTGATGGCGCTCAGGCGGCAGTACACGGGCACAATCTGATTGAGCTGCATGCGGTTCTCCTCCATGATGCCTTCGAGGGCGCTGGGGCTGATGTGTGCTTTCTTCAGCTCGTCGGGGTCGGTGTAAACGAGTCCGTAGAGTTTCTCTTCTTTCTGAATGACCACACATTCGGTCACGAAGGGCAGCGAAGCCAGCTTGTCCTCGATTTCCTCGGGGTAGATGTTCTGCCCGTTGGCGCCAAGGAGCATGTTCTTGATGCGTCCGCGGATGAACACGTTGCCTTCGGCGTCCATGATGCCCAGGTCTCCCGTGTGGTACCATCCTTCGCTGTCGAGCGTCGCCTCCGTGGCTTCGTCGTTCTTGTAGTACCCGAGCATGACGTTCATGCCGCGAGCCAAGATCTCGCCGGGCTTGTTCTGCGGGTCGTTGCTGTCGATGCGCACTTCCATGCGCGGTGCAGCCTTACCGCAGGAGCCTTGTTTGAATTTATCCCACGGTGCGTAGCAGATGATGGGCGCACATTCCGTAGCGCCGTAGCCGATGGTGTAGTTGAAACCGATGCCTTTGAGGAAGACTTCGATGTCCTGGTTCATGGCGGCTCCGCCGACGATGATCTCGTAGAAATTGTCGCCAAAGGCTTTCTGCATCTTGCGACGTATGTTCAGCTTCACGCGGTCGCGAAGCAGGGGCGTCATCAGGGCCAGCCGGATGGCGGGAGCCTTGATCTTCGGGAAGATAGCCTTGCGCACGATCTTCTCGATGAGCAAGGGAACGGCGATGACCACCTTGGGCTTCAGCTCCGAGAAGGCTTTCAGCAGCACCGTGGGCGAGGGTGTCTTGCCCAGGAACGTCACGTGGGCACCGCAGGTCATCTCGTAGAGGAACTCGAAGGCCATGCCGTACATGTGTGCCGTAGGCAGGATGCTCACGACGTTGTCGCCTTTCTTGACGTAGTCGTGATACACTTCGTGGGCAAATTCCACGTTGCTCCACAAGGCGCGATAGGGTATCATGACGCCCTTCGAGTTCGATGTCGTGCCGCTCGTGTAGTTGAGCACAGCCATCTCCTCGGGGTCATCGACATAGTAATTGAGGTCGCGGGCGCGGAAGTTCATCGGGAAACGTTCGCCGAACAAACGGTTGAGGTTCTCGCGCGCGTACCTTACTTTATCCGTACGTGCGTGAAGAATACGATACTCATCGCTCGAGTTGGCAAAGACACCTTCCAGTCCGGGCATCTTCTCCACATCGAGCTGCGGCCACACCTGGTCGCCGACGAACAGCAGCTTGGAATCGGAGTGGTTCACGATGTCGTGGATCTGTTCGGGGTGGAACTCGTGCAGGATCGGCACTGCCACGGCGCCGTAGGAGAGGGTAGCCAGGAAAGCGATACCCCAACGCGACGTGTTGCGGCCGCAGATGGCTACTTTGTCGCCATGTTCGACGCCGGAGGCCTCGAGGATGATGTGTAACTTTTCTATGATACGGGCTACGTCCTTGTAGCGGAAGGTTTGAGCGCCGTAATCCGACAATGCGTCAAGATCCCAATGATCTTGGATACTTTTTTGTATTCGGGCGTTAAAACTTGGACAATTCATTGCACATTTTTTGAAAACGTGTGCAAAGGTACGTTCTTTTTTGCACACTTGCAAATAAATTGAGCAAAACTCATCCTTTTTATTAAAATAATGATTACCTTTGCAGCAAAATCAACCAATAAATATACAAAATCGTATGAAACACTTCCTTCTTTCGCTGGCTCTCGCAGTCAGTTTTGTATGTTGCAACGCCGTTGCAGCCAACGCCGCCTCGAAGCCCGGCTCATTCCGTGTTGGCGACAAGACCTTCCTTCTCAACGACAAGCCCTTCGTGGTCAAAGCTGCCGAGGTGCACTATCCACGCATACCGCGTGAATACTGGGAGCAACGCATACAGATGTGCAAGGCCCTCGGTATGAACACGCTGTGCATCTACGTCTTCTGGAACTTCCACGAACCGCAGATGGACAACTTCCTCTTCACCGGTCAAAATGACGTGGCTGCTTTCTGCCGACTGGCTCAGAAGAATGGCATGTACGTCATCGTGCGCCCCGGTCCTTACGCCTGTGCCGAATGGGAGATGGGCGGTCTGCCCTGGTGGCTGCTCAAGAAAAAGGACATACGCCTTCGCGAGCAGGATCCGTTCTTCATGGAGCGCGCCGAGAAGTTCGAGACGAAGCTGGCAGAGCAGCTGCGTGACCTCACCATCCAGAAAGGCGGTCCCATCATCATGGTGCAGGTGGAGAACGAATATGGCTCCTATGGCGAGGACAAGCCTTACATGAGCGCCATGCGCGACATTATTCGCAAAGCATGGCAAGCCCCTGACCTCACGCTCTTCCAGTGCGACTGGAGTTCCAATTTCACCAAGAACGGCCTTGATGACCTCACATGGACGATGAATTTCGGTACCGGTGCCAACATCGACAACGAGTTCAAGAAGCTGGGCCAGCTGCGTCCGAACTCTCCCAAGATGTGCTCTGAGTTCTGGAGCGGCTGGTTTGACAAATGGGGTGGCCGCCATGAGACGCGCGGCGCCGAGGCAATGGTCGATGGCATCTCGCAGATGCTGGAGCGCGGCATCAGCTTCTCGCTTTACATGACCCACGGAGGCACCAGTTGGGGCCATTGGGCAGGTGCCAACAGTCCCGGCTTCGCGCCCGACGTCACCTCCTATGACTACGACGCGCCCATCAACGAGGCAGGTCAGACCACAGACAAGTTCTGGAAACTGCGCAAGGCGATGGAGAAGTACAGCGGCGACTTCGACCCCGCTACAGGCAAATGGGGCGCTCCCAAGAAACTGCCTGCTGTACCAAAGGAATACCCTACCATCGCTGTACCGAAGTTTGAACTGAAGGAGTTTGCGCCGATAGTTTATGGCTGTGGCGGACTCGAAACCAGTGCCGACCAGAACGACCTCACATTTGAATACAACGGCCTCGGATGGGGCTCGATGCTCTACAGCGTCGGCCTGCCGGAAGTGCCCGCGCAGAGTGTGCTGAGCTTTGAATCACACGATTACGCTCAGGTGTTCCTGAATGACAAGTTCATCGGCAAAATTGACCGTGTGAAGCACGAAACCTCTCTGATTCTCCCCGCCACGAAGAAAGGCGACCAGCTGCTCATCCTCGTCGAGGGTATGGGACGCATCAACTTTGGCCGCGCCATCAAGGACTTCAAGGGCATCGTAGGCGAGGTGAAGATGAAGGCAACCGTGGACAAACACGACGTCAGCTACACCCTCAAGGGCTGGGAGAAATGGAGTATCGACGATAGTTATGAATGGGCAATCATTGCTCTGGAAGGAGCTAACGGCAAGCGGGTGGACGAGTATCATGAAGGCTTCGCGAAGGAAACCAAAGCGTTAGGTACGCGCGGCTACTACCGCGGCTACTTCAACCTGAAGAAGGTGGGCGACACCTTCCTCAACCTCGAGAACTGGGGCAAGGGACAGGTCTATGTCAACGGCCACGCTATCGGCCGTCACTGGTATATCGGTCCGCAGCAGACGCTCTACGTCCCCGGCTGCTGGCTGAAGAAAGGCAAGAACGAGGTCATCGTCCTCGACATCATGGGACCGCGCGGCGAGAAGACCATAGAAGGCTTGCAGAAGCCCATCATCGACAAGCTGAACCTCGACCGTCCGCAGACCCATCGTCTCGAAGGACAGTCCATCGACCTCAGTGGCGAGAAGCCCGTCAAGGAAGGCGAGTTCAAGCCCGGCAACGGATGGCAGGAGGTGAAATTCGACCAGCCCGTCAGCGGCCGCTACGTCTGCATCGAAGCCCTCAACAGCCACATGAACCGCGAATACTGCTGCATCGCTGAGTGGTACATGTTGGGTGCCGACGGCACACGCCTCAGCCGCGAATCCTGGCAGGTGGCGTACTGCGATGACGAGGACATCGAGAGCGGCAACAAGACCGCCGACAAGATCTTCGACCTGCAGGAATCCACCTACTGGTCCACCAACCGCGGCGTCAAGTACCCCCACCACCTCGTCATCGACCTCGGTCAGGATCAGACCTTCACCGGCTTCCAGTACCTGCCGCGCGTCGAAGCTGGAGCTCCCGAGAGCATCAAGCAATATCGCATCTACGTCAAGAGCTCCCTCTTCAAGGGCCTCTGATCCTCCCCATTTCATCCACATCTTATCATCAAGGGGGTGTACCACATGGTACATCCCCTTTTTCACCGTTACAAGCCGTTACAGCTGATATTGTGCCTAATGAACCGATTTGGGTTTAACTCCCGAAACATGAGTTAAGCCCCCTTCCTTCAACGCTCTTCGCCCTGTTGTATCATTATATGCAGCAGGGCGAATCGTTCGTTTCGTTTAGTCGTTTAGCCTCAACAGGCTGTTCATCTTGGCCATTATTGCTAGGATTAATCATTGCTGCATCATCATCAAGCAATTGCTGCATCATCATCAAGCAATTGCTGCATCATCATCAAGCAATCAAAAATAGTAGGAATTTTGGGCTGAAGATTTGTGTCTGTCGTGCAGAATGATTATTCTTACGGAGCGAAACGATTAATCCTGTGATTGCGTTAAATCATAATAAAAGGTCGCAGAGGAGAAGCTTGAGAAATGATGAATCATTTTGATTTGAAATGATTTGTATGATTTCTCGCAGCAGGCGACTACATATAAGTCGGTAGGTAACCAATAGAACGAAACAAAATCACTCGATCATTCGTGAAAGAGATTTATGGTGCCTAAAAGTCAAATAAATGGGATTTCTTTTGGCGCGAAATGAATTCTTGATTAACTTTGCGGCGAAAAAAGATAGAAAGCAAATAGAGACAAAAGCTCTGTTCGAAATACCCGACATATCATCGCCCACTGTCCAATGAGGATGGTGGGCGATGGGTTCTGTAGAATCGCCTTTGGGGTTCGGAAGAGTAGGTGATATGCGGGATTATGCGGGTTTAAGCGGGTTGTGGTTTCCTAAAAATCATGAAAATGGGGGTGAAGATGTTGTAAAAATGGAAAAAAGGTGCTTGTTTGCGAGATTTTATGTATCTTTGCCGCCGTTTTTAAAGCGTTATACCTATGAATTTATACATTCGCTATTTCGACGATGAGTGTGTGGTCACCAGCGTGGATGAAGCCTTGCAGTTCATCAGCGGCATTCAGGGCTTCTCGATGACACCTACGTTTGAGGCAGATTTTCGTCAGTATGCCGAGAGCGACGTGATGTACCCCAAGCGATATAAGGTTCGTGCCCGCGTATATTTCATTGTTATCAAGACCACGGCGTCAACCTTGGAGGAGTTCAAGGCTAATGGCAAGCCCACGGAAGGCGTGATGGGGCAGGAGGGTGCTGCGGCTCCCCGTGTGTTCCTGCGTACGAAGGACCAGATACAGCAACGTCTGAATCAGGAGCTGCCCGGATGGTACGAAGGCACGATATACTTCAAGCGCGTGGTCATCGTGCCGCAGACAGGTAAGTTCGACTACCGCGACACGACGTTCACGGCCCGCGTGAAGGCTTTCAGTCCCATGGACTGCTACCACCGCCTCATCGATCATCTGCGCACACGCTCCGATGTCGATCCGCGCAGCCAGTTCCCCTCGCCCAAAGGCAAGAATTTCCAGTATGAATATCTCGGCCTTAAACCTTATGAGGAGATTGCCGTCTAACCCATGAGAGTTGCAACAGAATTGTAGAACATTAAAAAAGAAATAAACATTATGAAACTGAAGAATTTATTTTTAGCTTTGAGCTTGGCAGCTTTTGTCGCTCCGGCTATGGCTCAATACGAAGGAACCCAGTGGTACGAGCGCATCGGCTCGGGCGAAGACAGCCTGCGCACTCGCCAGAACCTCAGCATGTTCCAGATGGCTATCAACAACAGCAACTGGACAGAAGCTTACGAGGTATGGAAGCCAATCTTCGAGAAGGCTCCCTTCTCACAGATGGGAATCTACACCAACGGCGCCTACATGCTGGCGATGCTTATCCAGGGCGAGCAGGATGCCGCCAAGAAGCAGCAGTACTTCCAGGAACTGATGAACATCTACGATACGCGCGTCAAGAACCTCGAAGGGTTGAACTCCTTCACCCGTGCTGACAAGCGTGCCACCGAAGGCGACGTGATTGCCCGCAAGGCTTACGACTACGCTGCCTACGCTCCTCAGTGCGACCCGAGCTATTCACTTGACAAGACTTATGCCCTTTTTAAGGACGGTATCAACAAGATCCACGAACAGGGCGGTCGCGAGGTCGAGAATTTCGTGCTCGATGCTTTCTTCCGCGTCAGCTATGCTAAGTATCAGGCCGACAACAACGGCTTCCGCGAGAACTTCCTGCAGGACTACCTTGAGAGCAAGGAGGTTTGCGACAAGATGCTCCAGCTCGCTAAGGAAGAGCCTGACACCGCCAAAGCACGTAAGATTGTGGAGAAATACGATACGCCGCTGAACACCATCGAAGGCCTGTTCGCTCAGTCCAAGGCTGCCGACCGCGACCAGATCATCGCCATCTTCACGCCGAAGATCGAGGCCAACAAGGATAACCTCGCTTACCTGAAGAGCGCCCTGACCGTGATGGCTGCCAACGACTGCGACGACACGCCCGTCTATTACAAGGCTGCTGAGTACGCTTTCAACATCGAACCCTCCTACGAGTCTGCCATTGGTACGGCTCAGAAGTACTACAAGGATGGTCAGACCGCCAAGAGCGTCGAGTACTACAACAAGGCCATCGAGCTCTGCCAGAGCGACAACCTGAAGGGTAACATTGCTCTCCGCGTGGCAGCTGCCATGCGCAAGAGCGGCGACTTCAAGAGCGCCTACGCTTACCTCGACAAGGCCGCCCAGTTCAACCCTGACCTTGAAGGCAAGTGCTACATGCAGCGCGCCAACATCGCCACGAAGGCTAAGCAGTATGCCGAGGCTAAGGCTTACTGCGACAAGGCTGCTGCCGCTGACATCACGCTCGCCGGTCAGGCACAGCGTCTGAAGGCTAACATCCAGACCGTTGAGGCTCACAATGCTGAGTATGCTCGCCAGAAGGCTGAGTACGATCGTCAGCAGGCTGAGATCAAGGCCGAGGAGGATTTCTGGAAGGCCGGCAAGAAGTAAGACAACAGGCATTCCCGACTATAAAGAGCCTTTCCGCCTCTCGGCGGGAAGGCTTTTTGTTGAGGGTAGGTTGTCTAGATTTTCTAGATTCTCTAGATTTTCTAGATTCTCTAGATTTTCTAGATTCTCTAGATTTTCTAGATATTCTAGATTCTCTAGATCTTAAACAAAGAAGCTGTGTCGTGATGGATTGACACAGCTTCTTTCACTTACTTGTCGGGGCGACCTGACTCGAACAGGCGACCACCTGGTCCCAAACCAGGTGCGCTACCAACTGCGCTACGCCCCGAAAGCGGGTGCAAAAGTAATACTTTATTGTGAATTGACCAAATTTGTGGAGAAGAAAATGAAAAAAATGATGATTGAAGAGGAGCCCACTCCCGACCTCTCCCCAAGGGAGAGGAGATTTGAAGGCGAAGGGGAGAGGATTGATGATTGATGAATGTTATTTTCTTCTTCTGCGCTTGGGCTTACTGGACTGTGGTTGGGCGTTGCCGTTTTGCTGCTGTGGCTTCGTGCCTCGCTGCTGTCCTTTGCGTCCTCCGCGATGATGTCGATTGCGGCCTTTTCCTCCGGTGCGACGGCTTCGTTCGCCGCGTCCGGTATAGGCCGGTGCTTCGCCGAGTTCGGCTGGCACGGGTTCCTTGGGCACTTCCTTCTCGAGGAAGCGCTCGATGGCGGCAAAGAGGGGCTGGTCTTTCTCCGAGACGAGCGTGATGGCACGTCCATCCTTGCCGGCACGTGCTGTGCGTCCAATGCGGTGGACGTAATCCTCTTCGTCGTGCGGCACATCGTAGTTGATGACGAGCTGTATGTCGTCGATGTCGATGCCACGTGCCACGATGTCCGTAGCCACGAGGATGTCGATTTGCCCGGCCTTGAAGCGGTACATGACATCGTCGCGCTGCTCCTGGAGGAGGTCAGAGTGCATGGCCTCGGCATTGTAACCCTTTCGCTTGAGGGTGATGGCGACGTCCTTGGTGTGGATTTTCTTACCGACGAAGATGATCACGCGTTCGGGCTTGCGCTCGTGGAAGAGGTGATCGATGATCTTCAGTTTCTGCGCTTCGTAGCAGACGTATGCACTCTGGCTGATGCCTTCGGCAGGTTTGTTGAGGGCAATCTTCACCTCGACGGGGTCGGTGAGGATGGTTTGAGCCAGTTCGACAATCTTCTCGGGCATGGTAGCCGAGAAGAGTAGCGTCTGACGCTGCTTGGGCAGGCATTTGACAATCTGCATGATATCCTCGTAGAAGCCCATGTCGAGCATACGGTCGGCCTCGTCGAGAATGAAGAAGCTGACGCGCGAGAGATCGACGTTGCCGAGCGAGAGATGGCTGATGAGACGTCCGGGCGTGGCGATGACAACGTCGGCGCCGAGGCTGAGCGCCCGCTTCTCCTGTTCGTAGCGGATGCCGTCGTTGCCGCCATAGACGCTGACGCTGGAGATGCCGTCGAGGTAGTAGGCGAATCCCTGCATGGCCTGGTCGATCTGTTGAGCCAGTTCACGAGTGGGTGCCATGATGACGCAGTTGATGGCATCGTTGGGGAAGCCGCCGTCGCGCAGTTGCGAGAGCACGGGCAGAAGGTAGGCTGCCGTCTTGCCGGTGCCTGTCTGGGCAACGCCGATGAGGTCGCGGCCTTCCAAGAGGGGAGGGATAGCCTGTTCCTGAATGGGGGTACACTCGACAAAGTTCATGTCGTCGAGCGCATCGAGTATGTCGTAGTTGAGATCTAATTCTTCGAATTGCATAGTTAACGTAATGAGCGCCGGTAGAGAATTATGGCGACGATGGTGAAAAGGAGGTTGGGCATCCAGGCGGCTAACAACGGAGGCCAGCCGCTATTGATGGCGAATGTGGAGCTGACGGTCTGCAGCATGATGAACGTGGCGGAGAGGGCGAGACCAATGCCGAGGGCAGTACCCATGCCGCCCTTGCGCTTGCGGAAGGAGAGTGCAAGGCCGATGGCGGAGAGGATGAAGGCCGCGAAGGGGTCGGCGTAGCGCTTGTTGTACTCCATCTCGAACACCGTGACGTTGCCGGAGCCGCGCAGACGTTGGAGTCCAATGTAATCGACCAGTTCCTGGTTGGTGAGCGTCTGCTGTTGGTTCTTGACGACAAAGAAGTCCTTGGGTTCCATGATGATGACGCTGTCGAGGAAGCTCTTGGTCGTGATGTGTTCGCGCAGCCCCTGAAGCGTACGTATCTTCACGTCGTAGAGTTTCCAATGGAAGCGTTCGTCGGCGAGCGAGTCGTACTGGATGCGCTGGGCTGTGAGATGGCTGACGAGACTCTTGTTCTGGAACTTATCGAGCGAGAAGCGATAGCCCGTTTTGGAATAGCCTTCGAAATGGTCGATGTATGCGATGACGCCCGTATCGACCTGGAGTTGAATGTGTTCGGCAATCTGCGGCTTCTTCTTGTTCTTGTAGCGCATCTCGAACTCCACGCGCTTGACCGAACCTTTGGGGATCACGTCCGAGCCGAGATAGAAACTCATGGCCGCGATGATGGCGGAGGACACCATGTAGGGCCGCATGAGGCGCCCGAAGCTGATGCCGGTGCTCATCATGGCGATGATCTCGGAGTTCTCGGCAAGCTTGGAGGTGAAGAAGATGACGGCGATGAAGACGAACAGCGCCGAAAAGAGGTTGGTGTAGAACGGGATGAAGTTGAGGTAGTAGTTGAACAAGGCCATCGCCGGGGCGTGGTTCGTTGTGAAGCGGTCGGAGTGCTCCGAGAAGTCGAAGACGACGGCGATGGAGATGATGAGGAGGATGGAAAAGAAGTAAGTCCCAAGGAACTTGAAGATGATATATCTGTCGAACCTTGAGAAGAAATTGCGCTTGATGGACTTCAAAAACTTTTTCATCTTATAGCCGTTGTGATAGCTTAGGAATCATTAAGTCTTTCCACGTGCGGAAGTCGCCCTCGATGATATGGCGACGGGCTTCGCGGACGAGCCATAGATAGAAGGCCAGGTTGTGGAGCGAGCCAATCTGCAAGGCCAGCAGTTCCTGAGACTTATATAAATGATGAAGGTATGCGCGCGTGTAAGTTGTGTCCACGTAGCTGTGGCCGTCGGGGTCAATGGGCGAGAAGTCGTCGGCCCACTTGGCATTGCGCATGTTCATCGTTCCTTCGGCGGTGAAGAGCATGGCATTGCGGCCGTTGCGGGTAGGCATGACGCAGTCGAACATATCCACGCCGAGGCTGATGGCTTCAAGGATGTTCACTGGTGTGCCCACGCCCATGAGGTAACGCGGACGGTCTTGCGGCAGTATGCCGTTGACGAGCTCAATCATCTCGTACATCACCTCGGCCGGTTCTCCCACAGCGAGTCCTCCGATAGCGTTGCCTTGAGCATTCTTCGCGGCTACGAACTCGGCACTTTCGGTGCGCAGGTCGCGATAGGTGCATCCCTGCACGATGGGGAAGAGTGCCTGATGGTAGCCGTACTTAGGCTCTGTCTCGTTGAAGCGTTTCACGCAGCGGTCGAGCCAGTTGTGGGTGAGCGCAAGGCTCTTCTTGGCGTAGTCGTAAGGCGCTGTGCCCGGAGGACATTCGTCGAAGGCCATCATGATGTCTGCACCGATACTGCGTTCGATGTCGATGACCCGCTCAGGGGAGAAGAAATGCTTGCTGCCGTCGATGTGGCTACGGAACTCGCAGCCTTCTTCACGCAACTTACGGATGCCCGTGAGCGAGAACACCTGGAAGCCGCCAGAGTCGGTGAGCATGGGGCGCGAGAAGCCGTTGAACTTATGCAGACCCCCTGCGGCTTCGAGCGTAGCGGTGCCCGGACGAAGGTACAGGTGGTAGGTGTTGCCGAGGATGATTTCAGCGTTGATGTCCTCATATAAGTCGCGCAGCTGTACGCCTTTCACGGAGCCCACCGTGCCGACGGGCATGAATATCGGCGTGCGGATGTCGCCGTGGTCGGTGTGGAAGACACCGGCGCGGGCTGAGGACTGTAGATCCTGGGCGGACAGGGTAAATGCCCCCGGAGCAGTCACATCTGGCATTTGTATAGTCTTGTTACTCATTGGCAATACTATTTACTCTCCGTCGGGTGCGTCTCGTCATCAAGTTTAAATTGAATGGGATGTTCCACCAGATCTTTCAGCAGGGCGAGATCGAGCACTTCGAGCACGTTCTCGACGTAGTGGAAGGTGAGTCCGCGGACGTATAGCTCCTCGATGACCTCGATGTCCTTGCGGTTGTCGCGGCATAGAATGATGTCGGTGATGCCGGCACGCTTGGCGGCAAGAATCTTCTCCTTAATGCCTCCGACGGGCAGTACTTTGCCGCGCAGGGTGATCTCGCCGGTCATGGCGATGCTGTGGCGAACCTTGCGTTGCGTCAAAGCCGAAACGAGTGACGTCGCCATGGTGATGCCGGCGCTGGGACCATCCTTGGGCACGGCACCTTCGGGCACGTGAATATGTATGTTGTAGTTGTCGAAGATGCGCATATCCACACCGATCTCCTCGGCATGAGCCTTGATGAACTCGAGGGCGAGGATGGCGGATTCCTTCATCACGTCGCCGAGGTTGCCTGTCAACGTGAGCTTCTGTCCCTTGCCACGACTGAGGCTGGTCTCGATGAAGAGGATCTCGCCGCCGACGCTGGTCCATGCCAGACCCGTGACGACGCCAGCGAAGCCGTTGCCCTGATAGATGTCGCGCTGGTACTTAGGCTTGCCGAGAATCTTTTCGATGTCTGCGGGTCGGACGTCGAGGAAGGGGAATTCGTTCTTGCGTTCGTAGTGCAGAACCATACGGCGGAAGAAGCGGTCGAGCTCTTTTTCCAAGCCGCGCACGCCACTTTCGCGGGTGTAGTTCTCGATGATAAACTCCAGCGCCGCTTTGTTGAGCTTGATGCTCTTGTTGTCCTTCAGTCCGCAGCCTTCCTTGACGCGCGGCACGAGGTGGCGCTTGGCAATCTCGATCTTCTCCTCGGTGATATAGCCGTTGACCTCGATGAGCTCCATGCGGTCGAGTAGTGGACGAGGAATCGTGCCGATGGTGTTGGCCGTGGCGATGAACATGACGTCGGAGAGATCGACGTCCACCTCGAGGAAGTTGTCGTGGAAGGCCTTGTTCTGTTCAGGGTCGAGCACTTCGAGCAGCGCGCTGGCGGGGTCGCCGTTGTGGGTGCTTTCGGTGATCTTGTCGATCTCGTCGAGCACGAAAACGGGGTTGCACGATTCTGCTTTGATCAGACTCTTGATGATGCGTCCTGGCATAGCGCCGATGTAGGTGCGTCGGTGACCGCGAATCTCGGCCTCGTCGTGCAGTCCGCCTAAGGAGGCACGGACATACTTGCGGTTCATCGCATCGGCGATGCTGCGGCAGAGCGATGTCTTGCCGACGCCCGGAGGACCGTAGAGGCAGAGGATCGTGGGGCGCGCTTTGTCGTGGCTGAAATAACGCACTGCGATGTGCTCGAGGATGCGTTCCTTCACCTCCTTCATCCCATAGTGGTTCTTCTCGAGGATGCGTTCGGCACGCGGCAGGTTGTAGTTGCACTTCGTGAGCTTGTTCCACGGCAGTTGCACGAGCGTCTCGAGGTAGGTGAGCTGCACCTGATAGTCGGGACTCTGGGCATTCAGGCGTGCAAGCTTGGCGAGCTCGGCTTCAAAGGTATTCTTGACGTCGTCGTTCCACTGGATCTTAGCTGCCTTGTGGCGAAGCTTCTCGACGTCGTCGGTGGACTTCTGTCCGAGTTCCTCCTGGATATTCTGCAGCTGGCGTTGCAGGAAATAGTCGCGTTGCTGTTTGTCGAGATCGACCTGCGTCTTCTGACGGATGTCGCTGCGTATGCGGGCATACTGTATCTCCTTGGAAATCATGCGCAACAGCTCCGTGGTTCGTGCCAACGGACTGGGTTGCCGAAGCAGATCGACCTTCGCCTTCACGTCGAAAGGCATGTTCGCACAAACGAAGTTGACAAAGAAGCTCATCGAGGAGGCATTGTTGATCGCCGCCATGGTGTCGCCACTGAACTGGTCGCTGATGTCGATGTATTCGCGCAGACGTTCGTAGAGGGTTTGGCAGAGCAGGTGGTAGGTGTTCAGCCCCATCTCGGAGAACAGCTCGCCGTTCGATTCCACATGGGCTTGAAGCTCGCTGTCCTGTGACCAATTGACCTGCAGCAGCTTCACGGGCGTGAAACCTTGGATGATGATGCTGGTCGTGTTGTCCGGCATCTCGAAGAAACGGACGACACGCGCCACGATGCCGATGTCGTAGAGGTCGTTCTGCTTGGGGATGTCAATGTCCTCATCGCGTTGTGTGGCACATACGATGTAGGTGTCGTTGCTGTAAGCCTGCTGGCAAACGCGCAGCGAGGAGGGACGTCCCACCGAAACGGGCAGGATAACCCCAGGGAAGAGCACCATATTGCGCAGAGGCAAGACGGGAAGGACATCATTGAAAGAGATGTTGAAGATGGATTCCTCGCTGCCCTCGAATTCAGCAATAAAGGCGAATGGATTATGATTGTTTTCGTTACTCATCTGTGATGAAGTCTATGAAATAGCGCGCAAAGGTAAGCAAAAAATTTGATTTAGGCGCTATAAAAAGTCAAGAATCGGACTAATAGAGGTAGAAATCGTCTGTCAGACGTCTGTAATCGGCACTTCGGGAGCCAGCTTCGGTCAAAATAAGGGTGTCGGTGGTTGACTCTTGAATCTCGTCCTTGACGAAGCAGGCCATCACGCGTTTGGGTGTTTTGCGGGCGCTGGTCTGCACCAGCACTGCAGCCTTGACGTAGAGAGATTCGACGAAACACAAACGTCGGAACTCGTCAAAGGAGTCGGTGGGTAGAATCACGCTGAACAAACCTCCTGAGCGCAACAGCAAGTGTGCACCATGGATCAGTTCGTTGAAGGGTAGGGAAGTGGTGTGCCGCGCTAGGGCTCGCTGAGCATCAGGCGGCAGCAGCGACGACTCGAAGAAAGGCGGGTTGCAGACGATGGCATCGAAGGCAGATGCATGCGAAGCATCGGACATCAGCTCCTGAAGGCTCAGATGATCTATCGCCACGCGATCGGCGAAAGGCGAAGCGGCCACATTCTCACGTGCCTGGAGGACGGCTTCGGCATCATTGTCGATGCCCGTCACGTGCAGCAAACGGCCTCGTTGAGCCATCATCAATGCCATCAAACCGCTGCCTGTTCCGATGTCGAGCACACGGCCTTCTTCAGGTAGCGGAGCCCATGCACCAAGCACGACACCATCTGTGCCGACTTTCATGGCACAGCGGTCGTGATGAATCGTGAACTGTTTGAAATGAAAATAGTTATTCCCCACGGATTTAAGCGTTGCTTCAAGGAATCAGGAACTGAATAATGCCCCTTAACACTGCGATGCGTGTTTCGTCGTCGATGATGGATTCCAATGGGAAGCCGAGGGTGAACGCGCGGTAGTCTGTGCCGTTATAGGCAACGGCTGCCGACTTCTGCGTAGGCGTATAGATCAGCGGGCAGAAGGCCCCTTCCGTGGGTTGGATGCAATCGACGGAGGAGACACGATAGCGCTTCTCGTTGAACGTGCGGTAGATGTCGAATGATGTACTCATGCCGGTGAGGCCGCTCAAGGAGTCTGTGGGCAACGACTCTGCAAAGTCGTATTTCAGGATGGAGCGGGCGAAGAGACGGTCGTCGTCGCTTGAAAGATCAGTTCCCACATAAGCGCCACTGGCAAGGATGTTGCCTCCCGAGCGAACAAATTCGGCGACCATTTGGATCAGACGAGGTGAGAATACGCGCGTCTGGAGCAGGCTGTAGTGGTCGGCCTTGTTGAGTCCGAACACAAGATCCATCATCTGGTAGCTGCGGCTGTCGAACACAGCGCGTTCAGTGGCTTGTGCCGTGCAGCTGCCTATGTTGACGCGTCCTTTGCAGGCGGCGATGATGTCGCGGGCATGGCGTGTGCTCCAGTCCATGGTGTTGCCAGCCACGATCGTGCCTTCCAGTTCCGATGTGCTGTATCCGAGTGCGCCGTAGCCCTCGCGTCCCATCGTAGCTTTGTTGAAGCAGATCTGCGGGCCGCAAAAACCAGGCATCTTAGCCATCGGCACACCAGGGTCGCCCATCAGGTCGAAGCCAAGTACGGTGTCGTTCTCGAAGGGTCGCGGACCGGCGAGACGGTCGAAGGCATCGACGATGAGCACTTGCGGACCGCCTTGGTCGTAGATGTAGGCACAGATTTCCTGCGACGGCATACTCTGGCCGCCCTTGTTGCAGGCTGTGATGCGGAAGCGGTGGAGCACGTTGGTCGTGGCATCGCTGAGGTGGAACGAAGCATCGTCCACCATGGTGCCATTGTCGAAGTCGCCGTCGTCGATGGCGTGATAGACAACGAATCCCGTAGGCATGGCCGACGGTTCGAGCGGATCGGACGTTGACAGCCACGTGAGGGTGATGTTACGCTCCTGAGGTATGATGTGGGCGGCAGGAGCACTGACGGGTAGCGGCTGTACGACGGCAGCATCGCTGTTGTGCAACGAGTGAACCGTACGGAGAATACCTTTATATATCGACCTCGCCATGAGGAACTTGAAATACGGGTCGTGCGCCATGCGCATGTCGATGAAGTTCTGGTGCGACAGCATCTCGAGGATGATCGCCGGTGGCATGGGCTCGCGCGTCTCGCTATAGTTGCGGTCGAACATCTGGCGTCGCGTCCAACGGCCCAGCAGGCTGTCGAGATCGTCGTAAACCTGGGTGAGCACGCGGTCGCAGAGGTCGCGTGAGGTGAGTCGCGAAAGGCCTGAAGGCAGAATGCCTCCGTTGAAATCGGTCGTGTAGATGCCTAAAGATCCTATGAAAGTGCTGTCGCGAGTGATGCCGGCATCGGTGTGCAGGGCCACGCTCATCTCAATGGGCACGTGAAGTCCGGAGTCGCCTGGCACATAGGCTGAACCGCGTGCCAGATAGTTCTCCATGGCCGAACGGGCGTTGATATCCTCGGCATAATCGTTGGTGGAAGCCTTCGAGGCGTAAGCTTCGTAGGGCGCTCCAGCCCATTGCACGGAGTAACGGGCTGCTTCGAGGAAACGTGGCAGACCGCTGACGGAGTGGTTGATGGAATCGCCGCGAGCGATGTTGCCCATACCGCCGCCGAACCGCACGCCGTCGGCCGTGACGTAACCACGGTAGTTGCTCTGGTTGCTCAGCAGGACGCAGTTGTCCTGGCTGTTGCCGGCCTTGAAGAAGAAAGTGCCGAGATAGACCCACGTGGCGCCGCCCATCTGTTGGTTGACGCGGAAATGTGTGGTCTGTCCGGCATGGCGAACGGTGTAGTTGGCATCGCTCACGCTGTTGGGCA
>Ga0247611_10003124_pt1 | contig 25101 bp, 14 predicted proteins | sample 177DNAGHGhighgp2_FD_192422 | JGI IMG/M metagenome (GOLD analysis project Ga0247611, IMG submission 192422) | Sheep rumen microbial communities from Palmerston North, Manawatu-Wanganui, New Zealand - 1770 DNA GHGhigh gp2 | ecosystem: Host-associated > Mammals > Digestive system > Stomach > Rumen... | reverse complement strand
CGCACATGCGCTATTGGGACATCAGCGGGGTGATGCGCAATGTGAAGGTAGTGAACGACCACGTGAAGGTAAGAATCGTGTCGCTGAGCACCACCGAGGAGTCGGGGCTGCACATTGCCGACCTCTCCATGGATGCTGAGGTGAGCAGCCAAGGCATCAACGTGGCCAACCTCGACCTGCAAACCGACGACAGCCGTGTGTTTATGGACGCACGGCTCGACTACAACGGGTGGGAAGAGATGAGCGACTATTGCAACACCGTAGTACACGATGTGGTGCTGAAAGAGGGCACCGAGGTGAACCTGAAGGATGCCGCCTGGTGGGCACCTGCACTATGGGGCGTAGATGCCACAGTGACGACACGCGGACACGTGTTCGGCACCATCGCCGACCTGACCGCCGAGAAGCTGTTGGCAGCGTTCGGCAACAACAGCAATCTGTTTCTCGACGCCCACATCAAGGGGCTGCCCAATATACAGCAAACCACCTTACAAGCCATCCTCCACCGCATGCACACCAACTATGGCGACCTGGCGGCGGTGCGGCTGCCCGAGTCGGTAACCTTCGAGCTGCCTGCACTGGTGAAGAACATGTCGGTGATAGACTTGAGCGCCGAGGTGAACGGTGGCATGCAGGACATCGAGGCCTGGGTGAACATGAACAGCATGATTGGCGACCTGGAGACCCACGCCCGACTGACATACGACACTGCCAAGCGAGACTACACCTATTGGGGCGATGTGGATTCACGGATGCTGGGCATCCGCGCCCTGCTGCCCAACGAATGGGTTTGGCGGACGGGCATGCACCTGTCGTTCAGAGGGGCAGGCCTGGATCCGGAGACAATGGACGCCAACATTGAAGGGCGGTTGTACAACACCCTGTTCCGCGGGGTGACGCTGAACCGCACCTCCTTCTCCGCCGAGATGGCCTCAGGCGAGCTGAACGCCGAAGCGGGTCTGCACGACACACTGATAGGGCTGGACCTCACCGCCTCGGCCAATCTGAAAGAGAATTCATATCAAGCGGACATGTACCTGAACAACGCCCACCTCACCGCCCTGCACCTGTTCAAAGCCGACTCGTCGGTAAGGTTGTCCACACGCCTGCGCGCCAACATCCAAGGCAAAGAGCTGGAGCAGCTGTCGGGCTTTGTTTCGCTGGACAACACAAAGCTACAGTTGGGAAACCGCGAGTTGACCATGCGCAACATCGTGCTGCAAGCCCTCTCGGAGCAGGTGGGAACCATCGAGGTACCACCTACGTCGAAGGTGGCAGAACGGCGCAGGAAAACTGCCCCGACAACAGGCAACATCTATCACAAAAACCTGTCGCTGGGCTGCGACTGGCTGGAGGCTTCGGTCGATGGGCATTTCGCCTACACCGACCTGCCACTCATCGGACAAGACTTCTGCCGCCAATACCTGCCTTTGTATTATAACCCCTACAAGCCCACGCCCGACGGCAAGACACCCATGCCCGAAGGCATGGAGCGGCTGGCAGGCGACGATTTGCACATTGAGTTGACGTGGTTCGACCGCGAAGACACCTTCGACGAATGGGTGCAGGGGGTGGATATAGCCTACGGCACCAGTATCATCGGCAACTACAATTATGGCGAGTCGCTGAAACTGGTTATGATGAGCGACTCGATAAAGGTTGGCAATCTGGCCTTGACCGATTTGGGGCTGAATGCCGGCTCACTGGGCGAGCAATACCGGATGCGACTAAGCGCCAACGACTTGCGCATAGGAGCCTCCACACTGATGCAAAACCCCGAACTGACGGCCAGCATGGGACGCAATATCTCCACTCTGGCAGTGAAATGGATTAGCGACAACCCTCGCGCCATCTTGTCTCGGGGCGATATGGAACTCTTTGTCACCAGCACCGAAGAGGGGAACAGGATTGTCGTTTCCAAGCCCGATTTTTACGTCATGGGCGAGCCGTGGAACCTGATTTCAGGCAACGGGATATGGATCAGCAACGAACGCACCGAGGTCGACGACCTGAGAATTTACGGCCAGGGGCAGTGGGTGCGTATTGACGCCGACATTGCAGGCGGCAACGCCAAAGGGAAAAGCGACGGCAACGACTATGTGCAGGCCCAATTCTCCGACTTCTCGGTCGAGCAGTTGTGCTCGCTGCTCCTTTCCGGCAGCAACATCAAGGTGGACGGCACGCTCGACGGCAATCTCCGCGTGAAGGATATCAGCACCGCCCCGTTTATCAATGCCGACCTACAGGTGAGCAGTCTCACGGTGAACGAGATGCCATTGGGCAACCTGCAGATTCAGACTCACCAACTGCCCGACGACAGCCGGTTGTATGTCGACGTGACCGCACAAGCCCGCGACTATACGCCTTTGGCCCTGCACGGCAGCGTGCTGCCCGTAAAGAATACCGTGCAGCTGGACTTCAACCTGGCCGCCGACCGCCTGCCCATGGTTGCCCTGCAGCCCTTCCTCGCCACAGTGACCGACAGGCTTGAAGGCACCGTAAGCGGAGCCCTGGGCGTGGAGGGTACACTCAAAGCTCCGCACATCAACGGCTCGCTGGCCATCAACCAAGGAGCCATCAAACTGTCTGCCACTGGCGTGGATTACCGTATCGACGACAGCGTGACGGTTGTCGAGAACATTGTTACCTTGAAGGATTTCTCCATCCGCGACCTTGAGAACAACACAGCATACGTCGACGGCACCATCCAGCTGATGCCCGAATTGCTGCTGAACCTTCACATGCACACCCCGCGCATTATGGCGTTGAACAAACCCGCCGACGGAGAGTCGTTCTACGGCAAACTCATGGCGCAGGCCGAGGCCGATATCAAAGGCCCTGTCAACAACATGCAAATCACCATGGGCGCCACGGCGTTGAACGGGAGCGACATCTACGTGCCTATCAGCAACCGCAAACAGGTGAGCGAGAACGAGTATATCGTCTTCCGCCAACCTCCCAGCGCCACCACCACGCGCACCCCGCGCCGTCCGCGAGCAACCACCCACAGCAGCCCCTTCTCGTTGCAAGCCACCTTGTCGGTGACCCCAGGGGTGACCGTACACCTGCCCATGGACTTCGACCAGCTGACGGCCAACGTGACCGCCGTGGGACGCGGCGACATCCAAGTGGCGATGCGCAACGGCAAAGAACCCGACATTCTGGGCGACTACCAGTTCACCTCGGGCAACTTCTCCCTGTCGCTGCTGCAGCTTATCAACAAGAATTTCGTCATCGGAGAGGGCAGCACGCTCAACTTCCCCGGCAATATCAACGATGCAAGGTTCAACATCAACGCTGTATACAGCCAGCGCGTGAATCTCGCCTCCCTTACCGGCGGCAATCCGTCGGCTCCCATGACCGACACCTACGTGCAGGTAGAGGATGTCATCACCCTGTCGGGAACGCTGCAGGACCCCTCAATCAAATTCGACATCCTATTGCCCAATGCCGAACAAGGGGTGGCAGACCAGGTGTTCTCCTATATCGACAGGAACAACGAGCGCGACATCCTCAACCAGTCCATCTCCCTGCTATTGCTTGGGCAATTCTCCCCTGCTGGAACTTCTGAGAGCGAAACCAATGCGCTGACGGGTGGAGGCGGTCTCGGATTGCTCACCTCGTCGGCCAGCTCTATCGTGTCCAATCTTGTGAAGGTGGTGGACGTCAATTTCAAATACCAGGCTGGTTCGACAAGCGGCAAAGGCCAGTTCGACGTGGGCATCAGAAAGCAATGGAACAAGTTCTATTTCGAATCAACCTTCGGCTACGGCAACAATGCTTCAGGCATCGAAAGCCCCACGTCCAATGTGCTGGTGGGCGACGTAGAGGCAGGATACCGTTTCACCCCCTACTTCAACCTGTATGGATTCCACCGCTCCAACACCAGCTACTATACTCGCACCGAAATGCCCTACAAGCAGGGCGTGGGCGTGAAACTGACCAAAGACTTCGACCACATCTACGAGTTGCTGCCTTGGCTGAGGCGAAAGGAAAAAGTGTCCGATGAGTGATTTTGAACGATTATAGACTATGAGAATATCCGAGCAATACTATTCGATAAAGAACAACATACTGTTCTGCGTGGCGGTGCCGCTGTTTGTGATGCTGTTTATGGTCATATACCAACCGCTGTTCTATGGCGAGGCCGACATGCTGCAACATGAATGGCACGAGCACGAGAGTTTATGCCTGCCTGTGGTGTGCGCCATCGCGCTGGGGGTATTGGCGGCAAGCCGCACCCTGCTGTGCCTGACCTTGGTGCGTCACAATCTCAGCCGACGGGAGTGGCTGCTGTGGCAAGCCACCGAATGGGTAGTCGGCAGTCTCTTTGTCGACCTGTTCCTGTCGCTGTTCTTCGGCATGGGCTATTTCGCCCTTCTGCCCCATATACTGCTCACCGCCTTTGCCCTTGTAGTAGTGCCCTACATCTGCTACTGGCTGGCCATCGAACTCATCGACCGCGACATCCGGCTGCGGCAATCGGACAAGCTGCTCGAGGAGATGCGGCAAGGCATCGAGCGCAACGAAGTGGGCATGATACGTTTTGCCGACGAAAAGGGTAACGTGAAGCTGGTGGTGGGTGCCGACAGAGTGATTTACCTCGAATCGGCAGGCAACTACGTCACCATCTGCTACGACGACGACGGGAAACTGGTGCGCTACAGCCTCCGCAACACCCTCAAGGCCATGGACAGTCTTGCCGGAACCAACGGCCTTGTGCGCTGCCACCGCTCCTTCCTCGTGAACCTGAACCATGTACGCACCCTGCGGCGTACACCCCAAGGCATCTATGCCGAGATAGGTCATTCTGGCGTGGACGACATCCCCGTCTCCAAGTCATACGCCTCCGACCTGATACGACTGTTCGGCAGTTGATGCATCCCCATTGACAAGAAACTCGCAATCATGTACAGACAATCAATAGCTCCAGCACCCGCAACAGGTAGACGCCGTCATACCCCCTCCCGCCACGTGTCAACAACAAACACCCGCCGCCGGTGGGCATACACCGTGCTGTTAGTCCTCTTATCTGTTGCCACTCTTCCGCATGCTTTCGCCCAACGCGACTTTACCGCCGACTCGATAGCCTTTGTCAATGCCGACTGGCACACCGACACGCTCGACGGCTTCTTCTTCAAGCACCACCACTTCATGCACCGCCAGGTGTTCAACTCCAACCAATGCTTCAGCATTATCGAAATACCGTCCGGCTCCACATCTTATCTGACCTTTGCCGCCGACAGCACGCTGACCACCGTCTCCACCTTTGCGACACGCGACAGCGCCCAAGCCGCCATCAACGGCTCCTATTTCAATATGCGCACCGGCGAGCCCGTCTGCTACTTACGCATCAACGGAAAGGAGTTGGGCGAGAACACCCCCTCCGCCACCGACAGCATCCACCGCAAATATTATCAGAACGCCATCATCCGACTGCTCTCCACACGCCGGCCCCGATTTGTACTGCCCGACAGCAGCCGTATTGCCGAACGCCTAATGGCGGACAGCAACCTCATGACCGCAGGTCCAATGCTGATTCAACGCGGCATCGATGTCCCCCAACGACTCGACAGGAGCTTCGTCTACCGGCGTCATAACCGCACAGCCATGGGACTCAAGCCCGATGGCACCGTGGTGATGCTTGTGGTCGACGGACGCCATCGAGGCGAAGCCGAGGGGCTGAGCCTGCCCGAACTCACACGCATCATGCGCTGGCTGGGATGCCGCGATGCAGTGAATCTGGACGGCGGCGGCTCCTCCACCATGTACATCCGCGACCGCGGCAGCGACGGCATCGTCAACAACCCGTCGGACAACGGCCGTTTCGACCCCTCAGGTCAACGGCGTGTCGCCAACGCCATCCTTGTAGTCAAGCGCCGCTAAATAATATTCGTCTGCAATATCTACCAGCAGCAAACAAACCCAACGCGTACTAAAACATAAAAGAATAGTCCCTGTCCCCATAGGTCAAGGGCTTTCTCTTTACCTCCGCGACCCAGCCAATCCCATCTATAAACACAAATCGGTCATTAGGCCGACTCTTCAATCAATCTCGATTCACTTTTTACACTTATCCGACGGACACGCTCCGCCAATCACTTGTTATCAGCTTTTGCTCCCTCTCCACGTCTCCCCTGCCCTGCCGCAGTGCCGGGAAGTCTCAGCGGACGGCACGCCACGACCCACTTGGGTCGTTCAATCTCGGCTCGATGTTGCCTGCTTCTCGCCTTGTTTTCCGTTATCATTTCGAGTAACGATGCTATAACGACACTATAACGATGCAGGATTGAACGGCCCCTCTCCTTAGCGAGGGGGAATCGTTGCCGCTCCACGGCGCAGGGCGGGTAGGCAGAACAAAGTACGGGGCAGGGCTTTTCCCCGTGCATTGCACGATTCGGCAGTTACTCCGTACCTTATAGGAGTTTTCGATTCCATAACGACCGATTTGGGATAAAGTATATGGAAGACAACTGGTGGAAGCCACGAAAAAAGAGAGTCCCCGCCATTGGTTGCGAGGACTCACCAAAGGTGTTCTTTCGACACCGGTTTTTACTTCTTCTTTTTTTCGTCGACAGCGATGTCGTCGGGGTTGAGGATGGGGTCGTCCATCTCGTTGCATATCAGTGTGCGTTCGTTGAGCGAACTGCATACTGTCCCCGCCATGGTGGCGGTGGTGCGAGGACCAGTCCATCGACCGCCGACCTTTTCGTAGCAGCGACAGCTTTTGGTTCCGCATGAGGTGAACACCATTGCCGCTATTGCGGCCAAAGTCAGGAGGGTAACCTTGTGTGCGTTTGTTCTTGTCATTATTCTAAGTATTTAATATTGCTATAGGTTTTCTGTTTCCCCTTCGGAGGAGAACGACGAGGAGAATGTAGCCACATGGCTGCCCACCTCTATCTCGTCTACAAAGAGCCAGGCCTGTTCGCCGGAGCTGATATGCCATTCGGGCATTTTGCCATAGTTGATGGCCTTGACGCGTACATAACGGGCTGTGGCGTATGGGCCGTGGCAGGTGAACTTGTGCTGCACGCTCTCTTCCTGCCGCTCACGGACAGCGGCGAACTCGGTGTTGTCGAGCTGTGCCCAAGGTCTGAAGGTCTTGCCGTCGGAGGAGATGCTCACTTCGATGCGTTTGGGGAAGAAAATCCAGGCGCGCATGTTGTCGAGGCAATCGACCGAGACGGAGGTGAGGGTCTTGGAGGAGAGGAGGTCGATGACCACTTCCATGTCGGTTTGCCAGCCCTGCCAGCCACCAATACGGAAATTGGGGGTGCCGTAGAGACGGTCGATAAGGCCATCGGGGCCGTTCTCGCTATACTGTGGTGCAGGCTTGGTGATGTAGCGCAGCTGCTTGTCGGCAATGAAGCGGGTGAGCGTCTGGCTCACCACAGGGCTGTAGCGCCCAGTGGCGGGATTGTAGGCAACCGCATTGATGGTGATGTCGCGATTGACAAGGATGGGGGCGGTGTAGCGATAGGAGTTGGTGTCGGGGGTGCGACCGTCTAAAGTATAGTAGATAACCGATTTGCCGTCCACCGATTCATGATTCTCGGGGTCGCCGTTGACAATTTGGCGTGCCGTGAGGGTGACAAAGAGAGAATCCTTGAAACACTGCTGCCAATCGCTGAAGACGGGGGCGGGAGGTGTACGCAGTTCCTCGGGGAAGAGGGTCTTGGAGCGGGGTGAGAAGGACTTGCCGTCCCAGAACATGCCGGGCTGCCAGTCGGACTTGTTGATGACAATATCCTCCTTGCCGGTGTGAATAGTGATGCGGTCGAAAAGAGGGGTGACGGTCACATACTCGCCGCTGCCGGGGATAACAGGATAGAAGCCCATGGCGCTCATCACATACCAGGCACTCATCTGTCCGCAGTCCTCATTGCCGCACAGGCCGTCGGGTTTGGTGCTGTAGAGGTCGTCCAATATCTCATGGACAACATGGTCGAGTTTATCGGTGGCGCCGAGCCAGGCATAAAGGTAGGCGGCATGATGCGAGGGTTCGTTGCCGTGGGCATACTGGCCTATCATGCCGGTGATGTCGCTCTGTTCGCGACCGGTGGTCTCGCTGCTGGTGTTGAAGAGGGAGTCGAGGAATGCCTCGGCCTTGGCCTTGCCGCCCATCTGGGCAATCCAGCCCGGCACATCGTGCGGCACATAGGTGCTGTACTGCCAGCTGTTGGCCTCGGTGAAGTGGTTGTTGACCTCGGTGGGATTGAAGGGAGTGACGAATCCGCCATTGCGGCGGGCGTGCATGAACCCGTCAGGGTCCATGACGTTCTGCCACGATTGGGCACGGCGCATATAGGTGTCGTATACCTCGTTGAGATAGCGGTAGCGGGCATTGGTGTCCGGTTTTCCGTTACGATTCATTTCATTGAAGGCATAGCGGGCAATGCACCAGTCGTCGAAAGCATATTCAAGGGTCTTGGAGACCGTCTCGTTGTCCAACTTGCTGTCGAGGTAGCCCTGTTGTGCATACGACTGGTGGGCATCGGTGCGGTTGGAGGTGGTAACCATGGCCTCAAGCAGGGCTAGACGGCGTGCAGGGGTCCACTTATCCAGCAGCCCTGCCTCTTGAGCGGTGAGGATGACGGGACAGGCATGGTAGCCTATCATGCAGTGGGTCTCGTGGGCGGCGAGTTCCCACATGGTCAGTTCACCACCTGTCTCGTATTGCAGCATCATGGTATTAATCCATTCTTCGGTACGTTCCGGTTCAATAATTGCCATCAACGGGTGCAGTGTGCGGTAGGTGTCCCACAGCGAGAAGACGGTGTAGACAGGTTGGTTAGAGGTGTAAATCGTGTCGTTCATGGCACGGTAGCGGCCGTCCACATCGCTCCACAGATAGGGTGATGTGTAGCAGTGGTAGAGAGCGGTATAGAAATTGCCCCGCTCCTCGCGACTGCCGCCCTCCACGGCTATCTTGCCCAATGCCTGCTCCCAGAGCTGGCGGGCATCGTTTCGCATCGCGGCGAATACACGGTCCTGGCGTGTGGCGAGATTCTTGGCTGCACCTTCGGCATCCACGCCCGAAATGGAGACATACACCTCAGCCTCCTTGCTGTCGTCGGGAAGAATGACCAATGCTTTTTTGCCCCCGTCGAAATACTGTATGTCCACTATGGGTTCGCTGCATTGCAGGGCAAAATAGCACCACTGGTCGGGATTCCAGGCGTTGCTTTCGCGCCAGCCTGTGAGGGTGGTGCCGACAGGGAACGGGTGCGTTCCGTCGGCAGATGCCTTGGGACGGTTGAAGCCGGCAGAGATGACCTTGTCGCGATGACGGAGGTCCACCACGAAGCCTTTGGGTCCCCGGCCGGGGAATGTATACCTGTGGCACGCCACACGGTCGGTGGCAGTAAGCTCAACCATCACACGGCTACGGTCCAACACGACGCGGTAGTAACCGGGGCGTGCCTTCTCTCCGCGATGGCTGAAAGAAGAGCAGAACTCGGACTGGGGCATATCGGACGAGAAACGGAATGTCTTCCCCTCGGCCACAACGGGCATGAGTAGGATGTCGCCGTAATCCTCGCAACCAGTACCGTTGAGGTGGGTATGGCTGAAACCGTATAGGGTGTCGTCGCTATAGTGATAGCAGCTGCAGCCGTCCCAGCCCTCAAGACGGGTATCGGGTCCGGGCTGTATCTGCCCAAAGGGGACTATGGCACCAGGATAGGTGTGTCCATGGCCATCGGTACCCACAAGCGGGTTGACATAACGGCTGTATCCGCTCTCGCAGCTATAAAGCAGCGCAAACATCAGCAGGCCACACAATGGGAAAAGGTGTCTCTTACGCATAATGAAAATGTTGATTGGTGTGACAGGCTATTACTTTTTCAATTTGATGAGGGCTGCCGCTCCAAGAATGGCCACTTCGTTGGTGGCCAGCTCCGACATGCGTATCACGCACCGTCCTTTGTAGATGTTGAGAAGGTTTTCCTCGAATGCCTCGCGCAGGGGCTGCAGCAGGGGCTCGCCCACCTTGGTGGGGCCACCCATCAGGAAGATGGCCTCGGGAGCTGAGAAGGTGCAGGCGTTGGCGCATGCCAAGCCCAGCCAGTTGGCCACCATGCAGTAGGTTTCCTTAGCCAATGGGTCGCCGGCGTTGGCGGCATCGCCAATCATCTTGCTGGTGATGTAACTGTCCTCGACTTCGGCGGTTATCCATCCCTTCATACGCGGAGCCTCCTGCGGGACACCTTTTTCGTTGCGCAGCTCGATATAGGTCTGCACAATACCACGGGCCGAGGTGTAAGTCTCCAGACAGCCTTTGCGGCCACAGGTGCAACGGCGGCCATTGGGGATGAGAATATTGTGACCCAGCTCGCCTGCAGTGCCGGTCGAGCCGTGTACCAACCGTCCGTCGACCACAATGCCACTGCCCACACCGGTGCCAAGTGTTATCATAATGAAGTGCTCCATGCCCTTGGCTCCACCATACACATACTCGCCGTAAGCGGCGGCGTTGGCATCGTTGCTGAGCACAAAGGGGATACTGGTGTGTTTGCCGAACTCTTTCTGAAAATCGAGCAGGCCACGTATTGGCAGATTTGGAGCCCATTCCACACAGCCAGTATAGAAATTGCCGTTGGGGGCACCCATGCCGATGCCCGTCAACTCGTCCATACGGATGGAGGTGACCCCTGCCTCGGGGTCTCCTTCGGACAGCATCTCCTTTATCTGGTCGATAATATCTTGCACGTAAGGCTCTATCAGGGCATAGTTGCCGGTGGGCAGACTGCGGCGCGACACAATCTTCGAGTCGTCACGAACCAATCCCAAGTCGGTGTTGGTGCCACCGACATCAATTCCTATTGCATAAGTGTTTTGCATAATGTTTAATTTTAATTGATTGAATTTGCAAAAATACACATTTTTTCTCAATTAATATGTGCATGTCAGTTTTCTTTTGTATTTTTGCACCATGGAAGAACCTATCACAGAAAAAATATTCTCTCTCGAAGAGATTGACTACACACGCTTTTGGGGTGACAACGACAAGATTCTCGACTTCGTCAGAATCCTTTTCCCAAAACTGAAAATCATTGCCAGAGGAGACATGCTGAAAGTGGTGGGGAGCGCCGAGGACATCGACCATTTCGACGGCAAACTGCAGGCCATGAAGACCTACTACGACAAGGTAGGACGGCTGAACGAGAACGTCATCATGCAGATATTTGAAAATGGCGGCTCCACACCCGAGGCGGAAACCAACGAGGAAATCCTCGTGCACGGGCGCAACGGTCTTCTTGTCCGTGCCCGCACCCCCAACCAACGGCGTTTGGTAGAGGCCGTGAAGGAGAACGACATGGTTTTCGCCATCGGTCCTGCCGGCACAGGCAAAACCTATACGGCTGTAGCTCTCGCTGTCCGTGCTTTGAAGAACAAGGAAATACGCCGCATCATCTTGACGCGTCCCGCTGTGGAGGCCGGCGAGAACCTCGGATTCCTGCCCGGCGACCTGCGCGACAAACTCGACCCCTACCTGCAGCCCCTCTACGACGCCCTGCGCGACATGATACCGCAGCAGAAGCTCCTCTCCTACTGGGAGGACAACACCATCGAGATTGCCCCCCTCGCCTTCATGCGCGGACGCACCCTCGACAATGCCTTTGTCATCCTCGACGAGGCACAGAACGCCACCTCTGCCCAGCTGAAGATGTTCCTCACCCGCATGGGACGCAACGCCAAATTCGTCATCACCGGCGACATCACCCAGATCGACCTGCCACGCCACCAGCAGAGCGGACTGGTTCAGGCCATGCACATCCTCGACGGCATCAGCGGCATCAGCATCATCCACCTCGACAACAGCGACGTGATACGCCACAAGCTGGTCACTAAAATCATCCGTGCCTACGACGGCGAACCGCCGCAGGCATTAACTTGACAATCCCTCCTGTCATGAAAAGTCTCCCTAATTGCAAAATCAACCTCGGCCTGCACATTGTGGGCAAACGCCCTGACGGCTACCACAACCTGGAGACCATTTTCCTGCCCGTCCACGACCTGTGCGACGAGCTGGAGATAAACCCCACGGCAGCATCCAACACCACCATGCGGCAGGAAGGCATCCTCCTCGACAACGCCCCGGGCGACAACCTCTGCATGAAAGCCTACCGCCTGCTACAGGAGGAGTTCGGCATCCCGCCGGTGGAGATACTGCTGCACAAGCACATCCCCTTCGGGGCAGGCCTCGGTGGTGGCAGCAGCGATGCCGCCTTCACCCTCAAGATGCTCAACGAGATGTTCTCGCTGGGGCTTACAGCCGCCGACCTCGAGCAGCGGGCTGCACGGATAGGCGCCGACTGCGCCTTCTTCATCCAGAACCGCCCCGCCTACGCCACCGGCATTGGCGACCAGCTGGAACCTATCGACCTCGACCTGACCGCCTACCGCATAGCCATCGAGATACCACCCGACGAGCATGTCAGCACCCGTGAGGCCTACGCGGGTCTGCATCTGCAGGGCGGCAGTCGTCCCGACCTGCGGAAGGCGGTGCGCCAACCCATAGTGCAGTGGCAGGAAACTATTGTCAACGACTTCGAGACCTCCGTTTTCCCAGCCCATCCCGCCATCGCTGCGCTGAAAGACGACATGTACCGCCGTGGCGCACACTACGCAGCCATGACCGGCAGCGGCGCCGCCGTGTTCGGTCTGTTTCCTCTCTGATTTTCTTGCCACCTGTCAGAGCCACCTCCGGCAGGGGTTTTGCACTTACCCCCAAAAATATATTTGTCCATACGAAAAAAAGTTAGTATCTTTGCAAATTCAAACATTGGCAAATCATGGACAATAACGACACTACACTCTTGGCATCCAGTGGTGATTACCACCAGCTGATATGCTATCAAAAGACTGTGATTGTGTATGACTTGACCTATTGGTTCTGCGAGCGATATATGGAGCGAAGCAAAGATCGCACCGTCGATCAGATGGTGCAGGCAGCACGCAGCGGAAAGCAAAACATCGTGGAAGGCATTACCGACGGGGCTGCCAGCAAAGAGTCGGAACTGAAGCTGCTAAAAGTTGCCGCAGGAAGCCTCCTCGAGTTGCACGAGGACTACGACGATTGGCTCCGCACTCACCTACAACCCATCTGGGCGAAAGACAGTGTCGAAATGAAAGCACTTTGGGCTATAGGAAAAGAGCATAGCGATTCGGAGTACTTCATGCAGTTGGCTCGGACTCGTCCACCGCAAACCACCGCCAATATTGCCCGTGGAATGACCGAACAAGCCATCTTCTTTCTCGACCGACTGATCCAATCCAAAGTGAAACAGTTTGTCGAGAATGGCGGATTGAAAGAACAGATGTATCGCGTCAGGCAGCAATACCGGCAACAATCGGGATATTACAACAAAGGAAGTAATGGAATCAATGGAATGAACGGAATCAATTGATTCAATTAATTCCATTAAATCAATAGAACTCAATAAATAAAACAACAAATATCATGGTAGATTACAAGAAAATCGGACTCGTGAACACCCGCGAGATGTTCAAGAAAGCAGTCAACGGCGGCTATGCCATTCCCGCCTTCAATTTCAATAATATGGAACAGATGCAGGCCATCATCCAGGCCGCCGTCGAGACCAAAAGCCCCGTCATCCTTCAGGTTTCGAAGGGTGCCCGCGACTATGCCAACCCGACCCTCCTGCGCTACATGGCCGAGGGTGCCGTGGAGTATGCCAAAGAGCTTGGCTGCCCCAACCCCCAGATTGTGCTGCACCTTGACCACGGCGACAGCTTCGAGACCTGCAAGAGCTGCATCGACATGGGTTTCTCCAGCGTGATGTACGACGGCAGCGCCCTGCCCTACGAAGAGAACATCCGCATCTCCCGTCAGGTGGTGGAATATGCCCACAAGTACGACGTCACCGTTGAGTGCGAACTCGGCGTGCTGGCCGGCGTAGAGGACGAAGTAGCCTCCGAAGTGAGCCACTACACCAAACCCGAAGAGGTCATCGACTTCGCCACCCGCACCGGTTGCGACTCCCTGGCCATCAGCATCGGCACCAGCCACGGCGCCTACAAGTTCAAACCCGAGCAGTGCACCGTCGACCCGCAGACCGGCCGCCTCGTACCTCCTCCCCTGGCTTTCGACGTCCTCGAAGCAGTTGAGAAAAAGCTCCCCGGCTTCCCCATCGTGCTCCATGGCTCCAGCTCCGTGCCCCAGGAAGAGGTTGACATCATCAACGCCAACGGTGGCGCCCTCAAGGCAGCCGTAGGCATCCCCGAAGAGCAGCTGCGCAAGGCCGCCAAGAGCGCCGTCTGCAAGATTAACATCGACAGCGACAGCCGTCTGGCCATGACCGCCGCCATCCGCAAACACATGGCAGAGCATCCTGACCACTTCGACCCGCGCCAGTATCTCAAACCTGCCCGCGAGAGCATGAAGAAGATGTACATCCACAAGATCGTCAACGTCCTCGGCTCCAACGATAAGCTCTAAGTGAGCCGTCGCGACCGAATGGGAGCAACGTCTCGCCCTTGAGCCGTCGCGACCAGATGGGAGCAATGATTCTCCCTTTGAGCCGCGCCCCCATCCCAAGGTTTGGGAAACCCGGCACACCGAGACATCCAAACCAACAACCTCAACCTTGACATTCAGCGGACAGGCAAACGCCATCCGCCGGATGTCGAGGTTGAAAATATTTCACGAACCAAAAAATGCAACAATGAAGAAAATGATAATAATTGCAGCGTTGCTGTTGGCAGCTGCATCCGGCAAAGGACAAGTGCTAGGCGAATCCAGCACGTACGGTAACAACCGTGGTATAGGTATCTATATAGGAACGCAAAACACCTTTGGACGCAGTTTTGTTTATCAGGACAATTATTCGGAGTGGCAGGTAGTCAACCCCGAAAAATATAAGACTCAGGTTATCAACCCTGTCTTCGGTTTGGGCTGGTGGTCGGAGTTTCCAAAAGACCGCCTTGTGATTGGCCTCCAGATATTGGGCAGCTATTGCATTGAGAAATATCAGGTCACCCTAGACTCGGAATCTCTGAACGGAAACAACAAAGACATAAGCCTGGACTTGAATTTATATGTAGGGTGGCACTTCAGCGAGCAACTCATGGCCGGTGTCGGTGTAATGGGAGAGAACAGGCTGACTGCGGGTAGTGACTGGAAAGTTGACATTTTCAATACACACAGTAAAGTCGGCCCCATGGCATTAGTGCGCTATGACTTTGCCGAGAACTTTTATGTGTCGCTGCAGGGCGGCTACAGCCTTTTGAATCTGGGTGGCCTTAACAAAGACAGGGACACCCTCAAACCAATGGGAGACAACAGCTATTATGCGGTGGATTCCAAATTGAAAACTCTGACCGTGAGATTGGGAGTTGGAACAAGTTTTTAAAAGTTGAAAAGTTTGGATATTGATAGTTGATTTCCAAAATTGTTTTCAACTCTTTTTTCCTCGAGTGTGTAAAAAACACGCATCTTTGAGCAAAATACCAATGAAATTAAAAACAGATAATATTATGAGACGTTTATTATCTTTTTTGGCTGTGGCAATGCTGGCGATAAGCGCAATGGCACAGCCTTCGATGCCGACATTCCGCTTCGGCGAAACGAATAAGGGTTTCGACCACCTGATGTCGCACAACAGCCACATTTTAGCCGAAAAGGATGGCGAAATACTTGTTGCCACTTATGAAAACCGCAGTTTCCTGGGTGATTTCTTTCCGATTGGACTGCAGGTGGTTGCGGCAGACACAAACATGAAGGTGCTACGTCAGGTTTCGCTGCCCGAGACAAAAATGAGCCAAATAGTGTTTGCCAACTATGTGGACGGCAAGGTATATCTGCTGTACCGAGGCGTAATTGTGGCCGATTATTATCGTGCCGTTATCGACCCTCAAAGCATGACGTTGGAGCGTTGCGAGAAGGTGTTCGACAATATACCCGGAAAGAATTTGAAAACATACAATTGGAGTGCCCAGTCGGATAACGGGTTGTTTTATGCCGTGGCAGACGTGTTTGTCAATTCGGTCTCAAATGAGATGGTTCACCGTCAGTTGTTGCTGGACGAAAAACTGGAATTGTTGTGGGAGAAACATTTCGAGGCCGACATGATGAGCAACCTGCACGTTAGCGACGACGGCGTGGTGTATCTGTTTGGCTCACGGTACGACAAGGCGAGCCATGAGAACATCGTTTCTATGCATGTGCTGGACGTGGACGACGAAAAGAGTGTGGAGGGGAGTGTGAAGGTGGGAGAAGTGTACCGGCTGACGCTACTGAATATCGTGGGAAGCGGTGGGTCACCATCGGTACAATATGCCGTGGCAGCGGGCTACATCCGCACACCCAAGTCGCCCAAGAATAAAGACTGTTTCGACCAGATGGTGGGCATTGCCCTCAACCTGCGCACGGGCGACGTAAAGGCCTCAACGGTGCGTTTCACCAGCGACGAACTTAACGTGTTTGGCAACAAGTCTACCAAAAAAGAGAACGAAGTGGGCATGGTAGATGCGCTGACAATGGCAAACAGTGCGGAAACCGGCTATGGCGGCGTGCTTCTGCTGCAACGCATCTGGAAGGTTACTACCAGTTCAACCAGCTCACCCGACGTGAACGAATATTTTACAATGGGGTCGCTGGCGTTGGCTGTCGACACCACTGGCACGATACTTTGGCACAAGCCTTTCCGTACAGTGAATTCGGAACGCACATTTCAGGCGGCCGACATACCCTGCTATGGCGATGCGCCTATGCTGGCGGAGGGCGACAATGTGTATGTGATGCTGCCTGAGCCAGCTAAGCCCTCGGCGACATACGACATTGCTTCTTCGGAATCAAGGATAGCCTTGGGCATTCGCGCCCATTCGTATGTCATCTACGGTATTGACCGACAGGGCACGTTAGCCAAGCAGATCCCCATTCCGAAAGACAAGGGGTCACTGATGGACAACTTTGTGCGTCAGGCTCCCGGCAAGTATATCGGAATCTATTCATACCACAAAGAATCCAATCTTGTACATGTCAATTTCTAAACATATAGCCATGCTGCTAATGTTGGCAGCTGGTGTGGCAGGCGTTGCCCAACAGAAGTAGGACCTGAACGACTTCACCGGCATCAAGTCGGAAGGGCCTATCCCTGCAGACCTCCGCAAGGGGTTGGGCGAATTGTACAGCGAGGACAAACAGCGGGTGCGCGACTATAACGATGGAAAACTTGCCAACCGCGACCGCGTACTGGAGGCATCGTACCACATCAACCGCCTCACCAGCAACGGACGCATCCTATATGGCGACCCTATCACCCGCATGGTGGAACGCATCGCCGACACACTGTTGAAGGACCACCCCGGTTTGCGTGGCGAACTGCGTTTCTACACAGTCAAAAGCTCTTCGGTGAACGCCTTTGCCACTGGGCAGGGCATGATATTTGTCACCACGGGTTTGGTGGCACAGGTGGAGAACGAGGCACAGCTGGCATACGTCATCAGCCACGAGATAGTGCACTACTTCCGCAAACACAACATGGAGGTGCTCACCCGCCGCATCAAGAATAGCGACGACGAGGCCGAGCAGATGGCCAACTTTCTGAAGTACCACTACCGCTCGCGCGAAATGGAAAACGAGGCCGACAGCCTCGGGTTGCGTCTGTTCTATATAGGCAGTCCCTACGACAAGCGTGTGACCGACGGTGTGTTTGATGTGCTGCAGTATGCCATGCTGCCGTTCGACGAAGTGCCGTTCGACACCACCTATTTCAATTCGCCCTACTACCGCCTGCCCAGCCATTATTTCCTTGAGAAGGTGGCGCCCATCTCGTCGCGCGACGACTATCCCGACAGCCTCAGCACCCATCCCAACATCAAGAAGCGCCGTGCCCGCACGGGCGACATACTGTCGCACTACGAGGGTGGCAGTGCCTTTGTGGTGACCACGCCCGACGAGTTTGTCCACCTGCAAGGGTTGGCACGCTTCGAGTGCATTAGGCAAAACCTTATCTATTCGAACTATACTAGGGCGTTCTACGACTGCTATGTGTTGCAACAACAGTATCCGAACAATGCCTTTCTTGCCCGCTCGATGGCGCAGGCGCTGTATGGCATAGCCATGTATAAGACCTACTACAACACCAACTCCATTGTCGGTGACTATAGGCAATATGAGGGAGAAGTGCAACAGGTGTACTACCTGTTTAGCAAATTGACGGCCGCGGAGGCGACATTGGTGGCGATGCGCGAGGTATGGAAGATGCACCGCCTTTATCCCGACGACCCACAGCTGTCGGCAATGGGGCGGGATTTGCTGTTGGCGTTACGCGACAAGCACAGCCTGTCGAGAGCCTCGTTTGCTGCCACATACGACACTGCCACAGTAGGGGTAGGGTCGCAGCAGACGGCCATGACCAACCAGAAGTATGCCCGCATCCGTCAGAAACAGCAGCAGAGCCATATCGCCGACCAGTCGCGCTATGCCTTTACCGACTTTATGATGGAGAATGACAGCTTCCGTACATTTATGGATAGTTGTCTTGATGGCGAAGAAGCACACGATACGGTTGACCACAGTGCGAAGGCGACGTTCTTGTATGCCCCGCAATATATCGTGGTGGAGAATAGCAAGGATGCAAGCATCAAATACCGCAAGAGCGACCGCATGGAACAGGCGCTTGTGGGCAAGGTATTAGAGGCGGCCAAGGCTGCAGGAATGTCGATAGTGGACTTCTCCGACCCCGCCATGCGCAAGCATGCCGACGCCGAGTTCTACAACGATTTTGTCACCATCAACGAATGGACTAACGAGTTTTGGAAAAGCAAAGGCAATGTGCCATTGAGCCTTTCCACCCAACCTTTGATGAACGACCTCAACCAACGCTATTGCACCGACAAGCTGAGCCTGAACATGGTGGTGAATAGGGAATATGAGCGGTTGGGGCCGCTGTATCAGATAGCGTTGGGAGTCATTGCCGCTCCATCGTTCCCCATTTTTGCATACAAGTATTTTGCCAATAGGGAGTTGACAGTTACGCGCAACCTTTTGATTGATACCCGCAGGGCAAGGATTGTGAACGACCAAGCGAAAGAGCATTATTTTACCGACAGTCGCGATTTGGTGACTAACGACATTTATTCCACCTATCATCATGCTATATCTCATGTTACACCTGGGTTCTTGGGTCGCAGACTTGCCATTAGTGGACAGGTGGGCATGGATTTCCCTGTGATGAACAGGCTTTTTGAACGTTATCCCGAACGGTGGATTGACTTGCGGCCAGGCCTCGCAATAGAGTGGGTGACTGCACCGCGGCACTCGTTGGCTGTGGGGGTTGATTACAACAGTACTAGTTTCTATGTCAACGAGGGCTTTGTGACAGGCTCTGCCTCTAGGCCGCAAACTGGCAACCTTTACGACACTCGTATTCTGAGTGCGGCACTCTCCTATAGGTGGTATACTAGTAATGCATATGCCCCGCTGGGTCCTTATGTGGGTGCGGGAGTGTATGTGAGCAGGCTGGGGCTCACACCTCGGGCAGAACAGGTGTTGAGGAATTGGCTGACGGATTCGACCTTCAACCGTTACGGCATTCAGATAGAGACAGGTCGCAACTATATGCTTGCCAACAAGGTGCTGCTCAATATCGGTTTGCGATACTCGTTCACGATAGCCAATCCTTTCTCATACGATGACTGGGGAATCGTTCCCACAGAGCAGGACCGTATACGTCATAAGCAGATCAACGCCCTGCGGCAGGTGAACGCCGACCTTTGGATGGCGCAGCTGGTGATAGTCAATGTTGGGTTGGGATTTATGCCTTTTTAACGGGTGCGCTTATTCTTTAATCCCCAATCGGCCATATTACATCAGGGCGGACTTTTTTTTCAAAAAAAATGTAAGATTTCACCACCCTTTGCGACTACTATACAGGACTAACAAAAAACAACATCCATGCAAAGTACAAAACTAACAATCGTAATGCTGGCCGCCGTGCTGTTGTTCGGTGGCTGCGGACTGGTGAAGGTCTGCATTGAGAAACCCAGCGACATCGCCAACGCACACAAGTACACCGACCAGCGGCCGCTGACCATCGACGGCCTGAAACACCTGATGAAGGACGACACCACGCATTACAAGGTGGTGGTCTTCTACAGCCACTGCTGCGGCCCCTGCCAGGAGCAGATGAAACTTGTCTTCAACCGGCTCTACAATGCCGACACAGCCCATGTGCGTTGGTATTTCGTGCTGGAGGACTGCTCATCGCTGAAATACAACAACACCAAATACCTCAAGCGTTACGGCATCGAAACACCCTACATGTACTACCTCCGCGACGACGACCCGCGTTTCTGCACCGGTGCCGACGACAGATTCCTCAACATCGCCCAGTATGTATTTGACAGCCAGTTTGAGCTGGAGGATGTCATCGACGGCGTTCCCTGCATGTTCGTGGTCAACCCACAGGGCAAACTGAAACTGGAGTACCGCCAGTATTCCAACAAAGTGGTAGTTGCCAACTACGAAAGTCTGTACGAACTACTCTACAAGGATGTATACCCCGAACTGGTGCCACAGGAAAAGCCCCTCCGAGTGCAAGACCTCGACTTCGACCACCGCGACACCGCAGACTGGACATCCTTCGGCAACTACGACCGCAAGCCCCGAGTCTGCACTCCTGACGGGAAATGCTACTAGCAAGTCAAAGCATCCATCGTCGCCCCCGCTATAATTCGTTGGTCGAGGATTCACACAATAACACGTTAACACATTCATTAATTTCCAAGACCAATTCTGTTTTTTCGTATTATTTTCGTATTTTTGCAGATTGCATGGGTATGCCCGTATGCCAAGAAAACAACTATTGCTGTACACGTTACGTGTGCGGCAATTGGGTGTATGGGGCTTGAATACCGCCTTCAAAACACGATTTGACAATGATAAAGATACACGGCGCGCGCGTCAATAATTTGAAGAACATCTCTGTCGATATACCGCAGGGGAAACTGGTGGTCATCACTGGCCTGAGCGGTAGCGGCAAGTCGAGCCTGGCCTTCGACACCCTCTATGCCGAGGGGCAACGACGCTATGTGGAGAGCCTTTCGAGCTATGCACGTCAGTTTATGGGGCGCATGGCCAAACCGGAAGTGGACCTCATCGAGAATATAGCCCCTGCCGTAGCCATCGAGCAGAAGGTGAATACCAGCAATCCCCGCTCTACCGTAGGCACCTCCACCGAACTATACGAATACCTGAAACTGCTGTTTGCCCGTATCGGCCGCACCTTCTCGCCCATCTCGGGCGTAGAGGTAAAACGCCATTCGGTGAGCGATGTGGTCGACTACATCTACAGCCTGGACGAGGGGACCCGCGTGACGCTCTTCGCCCCCCTGCTTCACGACAAAAGCCACCCCTTGCGCCCCCAGCTCGAGATGCTACAGCAGGAAGGGTTCATGCGCATCGATGTGAAGGGGACTGTCGTGAGGATTGACGATTTCCTGTCCTCGGCCAGCAACGAGCAGGAGGTGGCATTGCTTGTCGACCGCATCCAGACCCACCATGGCGACGACGACCAGATGGCCCGCATCGCCGAGTCGGTGCAGACAGCCTTCTTCGAAGGACGTGGCAGCTGTGCCGTGCGGTCCGAAAGCCCCCAGGGCGGCGACCCGCAGACACTCCATTTCAGCAACCGCTTCGAGGCCGACGGAATCACCTTCGAGAAACCAAACCCCAACTTTTTCAGCTTCAACAACCCTTATGGCGCCTGCCCCACTTGTGGCGGATACGGCAATGTAATGGGCATCAGCGAGAGTCTCGTGGTTCCCAACAAATTCCTCTCCATCTACGACGACGCTGTGGTATGTTGGCACGGCGAAAAGATGTCGGAATGGAAGAACCACCTGATACGCGTGTCGGGCAAAATCGGCTTCCCCATCCACACGCCTTACAACGAGCTCACCCCCGAGCAACTCGACCTCCTCTGGCACGGGCAGGCGACACAAGGAGATAATAAAAATGCCAACCCGGCAGACAAGAAGGTTTTGTGGGAAGGCATTGACGGATTCTTTGCCTGGCTGGAGGAGCAGAGCTACAAGATACAATACCGCGTCATGCTGTCGCGCTATCGCGGCAAGACTACCTGTCCCGACTGTCATGGCTCGCGTCTGCGCAAAGATGCCTCATACGTGAAAGTGTGCGGCAAATCCATCACCGAGCTGATGGATATGCCCATCAGCGACTTCGCAGCGTGGCTCAAATCCATCACCACACCCGACGACGGCACCCCCACCCTCACCGAACACGAGCAGCAGGTGGTGCGCAGACTGCTCTCGGAGCTGAACAGCCGCACAGCCTACCTGCTTGACGTGGGATTAGGCTACCTTACGCTGGGACGGTTGTCCAACACCCTCAGCGGCGGCGAGAGCCAGCGCATCAATCTGGCCACCTCGTTGGGCAGTTCGCTGGTGGGCAGCATGTACATCCTTGACGAGCCCTCCATCGGTCTGCATCCCCGCGACACCGACCGTCTCATCCTTATTCTCAAACAGCTGCGCGACTTAGGCAACACCGTCATCGTGGTGGAACACGACGAGGAAATCATGCGTGCCGCCGACTATATTATCGACATCGGTCCCGGTGCCGGACGCTTGGGCGGAGAGGTGGTGTATGCCGGCACCCCCCAAGGGCTGGTGGACAATCCTCCCGAACAGTCGCTCACCGCGCAGTACCTCCTCGGCCGCCGCTCCATTCCCCTCCCTTCCTCCCGCCGCCGCTGGCGCGACCGCATCAACATCCACGATGCCTGCTGCAACAATCTGCGCCACGTCGATGTGAGCATCCCCCTCGGTGTCCTCACCGTGGTGACAGGGGTGAGCGGTTCGGGCAAAACCACGCTGGTGAAGCAAGTGCTCTACGACGTGCTGCAGAAAAGGCTCGAAGGCATACACGACTACGTGGGCAAATGCGCCGCCCTTGACGGCGACGTGGCAAGGATAGGCGGTGTGGAATTGGTAGACCAAAACCCCATCGGCCGTTCCACCCGCAGCAACCCCGCCACCTACATCAAAGCCTATGACGAGATACGCCAACTCTATGCCGAGCAGCCCCTGGCCAAAGCCCGCGGCTACAAACCCGGCTACTTCTCCTTCAACACCGAAGGGGGACGCTGCGAGGTATGCGAGGGCGAAGGCTACGTCACCGTGGGCATGCAGTTCATGGCCGACATGCACCTGCTGTGCGAGGAGTGCCATGGCACCCGCTTCAAAGAGGAAACTCTGGAGGTAACCTACAAAGGAGTCAACATATCGCAAGTGCTCGACATGACTGTCGACCAAGCCATCGACTTCTTTCAAGAAGAGTCCTCCATCATATCCCGCCTCAAGCCCTTGCAGGAGGTGGGTCTTGGATACCTCAAGCTGGGGCAATCCTCCAGTTCGCTCAGCGGCGGCGAGGCGCAGCGTGTAAAGCTTGCCTCCTACCTTGTAAGGGGCGAAGCGGTGACGCCGAAACTCTTCATCTTCGACGAGCCTTCCACGGGACTGCACTTCCACGACATCCAGAAGCTCATCTCCTCCTTCAACAGCCTCATCGAACGCGGTCACAGCATCTTGGTCATCGAACACCACCCCGACATCATCAAGGTGGCCGACTGGATTATCGACATGGGACCCGAAGGCGGACGCGACGGCGGACGGGTGGTCTTTGCCGGCACTCCCGAAGACCTGGTCAACTGTCCCGACTCCTATACTGCCCGCTACCTGAAAGAGAAAATTACAAAAAAGTAACCCTTAACCGGTCCTATCGACCTTATAACAAAAGACACCCTTATGAAAGACCTTATCCGCAAAATCCGACGCACTGCCAACTGGGGCTTTTATGGCTCCATTGTCGCCATCATGCTTGTCGTCGTTTTTCACTTCAGCCCCTGGCACATCAGCTACCAACAGCCCAACGTAGTCATGTGGATGCTAATTTCCGGAACCATCCTGGCCGTCCTGGCCTTAACCATGAATCTTTTGACCATCCGCCGCACCCCTCCCCGGTTGCAGCAGCTCGGCAGTCTTGACGACAAACTGAAAGGCTACCACTCCTATATCTCCAACCTTTTCACAGGCACCCTGCTGATTGTGGTGATTGAGTGCGTTCTCATCATCCTCATGAGCCGCACCACACTGCTCATGCTCACCATGCTGCTGGTGCTGCCTCTAGTCATCAGCCATCCCAACATGTACAAAATGAAACACGACCTGGGACTCACCGACGACGAGATGACCTCGCTGTTCGGCTCCAACTATGTCCGCGACCCACAGCCTGACAATACCGACCTGCTGCCTCGCGACAACAACTCCACCGACCAATGAACAATACCATTGCTGCCATCTCCACACCCCATGGCATAGGGGGCATTGCCGTCGTCCGGCTCTCGGGTCCCGACGCACGTACTATTGCCTCCCGCCATGTCAGCCTCCCCCCGCAGGCCGGAACGGCCCGTTTCACCCCGTTCCGTATCGGCGACACCCTGCTGGACGAGGTGGTAGTGTCGCTCTTCCTTGCCCCGCACTCCTATACCGGACAGGACACCGTGGAATTCTCCTGCCACGGTTCCCTCTACATCCAGCAGACCCTCCTGCAGGCACTCATCGACAGCGGTGCCCGACTGGCCGAGCCGGGCGAATTCACCCGCCAGGCCTTCCTCAGCGGTCGGCTCAACCTCAGCCAGGCCGAGGCCGTGGCCGACCTTATCGACTCCACCAATGCCGCCTCCCACCGTCTTGCCGTCAGCCAACTGCGCGGGGGCTACGCCAAAGAGCTGGAACAACTGCGGCAGCAACTCATCGACCTCACCGCCCTCCTCGAGCTCGAACTCGATTTCAGCGACGAGGATGTGGAATTTGCCGACCGCAGCCAACTCCTCTCGCTGGTCTCCCAAACCAGCACCCGCGTCAACGCACTGCGGGAGTCGTTCCACATGGGCAACGCCCTCAAGCGTGGCATCCCTGTGGCCATCATCGGACGTCCCAATGCGGGCAAATCCTCCCTCCTCAACGCCTTGCTGCGCGACAACCGCGCCATCGTCAGCGACATCCCCGGCACCACACGCGACACCATCGAAGAGACCTTTGTCATCA
>Ga0247611_10003123_pt1 | contig 25141 bp, 20 predicted proteins | sample 177DNAGHGhighgp2_FD_192422 | JGI IMG/M metagenome (GOLD analysis project Ga0247611, IMG submission 192422) | Sheep rumen microbial communities from Palmerston North, Manawatu-Wanganui, New Zealand - 1770 DNA GHGhigh gp2 | ecosystem: Host-associated > Mammals > Digestive system > Stomach > Rumen... | reverse complement strand
ACGCCGGCTATGTCGGCTACATCCTTCAGCTTCATAGGACGCAGGTCACTGTCGTCACCGCTGAGTATATACTTACGCTGCAGGCGTATCACTACCTGCATGGTGAGCATCATGGTGTGGCGACGCTGCTCTATGGCCTCTATGTATGAGCGCGCCCTGTAAACCTTCTGCTGGGCATAGAGCAATGCCTCCTTGTCGGTGCGTGTCATGGTGGAGGAGCTCTGGCGGTAGGTGTCTATAAGTTCCTCAAAGTCACGCGACACGCACAGCCTGGGCACCTTGCCCTTGTTGAGCGTGAGGCGTATCACCTCATCGTCATCCCATGTGATTATGAAGTCAGGTATCACCTGTTCCGTACTGCGTCCCATGGCCTCGCCCAGCGATGCACCCGGACGGGGGTTAAGACGGCGTATCTCACGGAACACCTCCTCTGCCGTGGCCTCACTCATATGCATAGCGTCAGCTATGCGCTGCCAGTGCTTGTGGGAGAAGTCATTCCAGTAATCGCTCACCACCGTATGCATCAGTTTGGTGACCGGCGTAGGCTTACGATGGAGTATCTGTATCTGCAGGCACTGCTGCAACGACTGCGCACCTATGCCGGGAGGGTCAAAGCCCTGCAGCACCGTGAGCACACGCTCCAGCTCCTCCTCTGTCACGTCGATATACTCATGCACCGCTATCTCGTCGCTGAGTGACGTGAGGTCTTTCCTCAACAAGCCGTCACCATCAAGCGAGCCAATCAGATAATCCATGATAAGCAGCTGGCGCTCCGTCAACTCATGTTCGCCCACCTGTTCATGCAGGTGGTCATAGAAGGACTCGCCCTCCGTCCACAACCGCTCGCCGTTGTCGGCATCGGTATCGTCACCATTCTGTGACAGCGAGGCATAGTCAGAGGTGGGCAGTTGATCGTCCTGCGCCATCTCGCTCAGGATACGGTCAAGCTCATCGGAGCCGTCTGAGCCGTCAGCAGAGTCGGCGGCATCGGCAGCATCTGAGGACGCATAGCTGTCAGCATCATCAGAGAAATCAGAATCCTCCGACCCCTCAGACAAAGCAGGGTTCTCGTCCATCTCTGCCCTCACGCTCTCCTCAAAGCGCGCAAGGGGCATCTCAAGCATACGCATCATCAGCACCTGCTGAGCTTTCAGCGTGTGCGTCTGCTGTAATTCCTGAGTAAGCTGCTGTTCCTGTGTATTTAGTAGTTCCTGAGCCATAAAGCAACACAAATTTACGCATTATTTCGCACATCAAAGAGGCTTAACATACAAAATTCACTTCTTATTATAAAAAAGGTGTAAAACATTTGACTATTTGTTTTATTTTTCATAAATTTGCAAAATAGAATGGTGTGTACTGCACACACCTGCCTTATCATTCCTTGAATAACTAAATCAACAATATCTAACAATGAAATTTACAAAGAAACTCTTTGGCCTGTTGCTGGCTTCTGTGCTCAGCATAGGCCAAGCGGCAGCCGATGACCTCGTGGCTTTCCCTGGGGCAGCCGGATGGGGACGTTTCGCCACTGGCGGACGTGCTGGCACCGTGTATCATGTGACCAACCTCAACGACTCTGGTAGTGGTTCTCTGCGCGATGCCGTAAGCCAGCCTGACCGTATCATCGTGTTTGACGTGGCTGGTGTCATCAGACTGAACTCCAGACTGGTATTCAAGAGCAACCTCACCATCGCCGGACAAACGGCACCGGGCGAGGGCATCACCGTATATGGTGACGGTATGTCATGCTCTGGAGCCACCAACATCATCATGCGCTATATGCGTTTTCGTATGGGTACGGTGGGAACAAAGGATGCCGACTGCGCCGGACTGGCCAATGGCGGCAACATGATTTTCGACCACTGCTCATTTGCATGGGGACAGGATGAGAACTTCTCCATCAACTGGGACAACAAGGGTACGGCTCCACATGACGTGACAATACAGAACAGTATAGTAGGCCAAGGTCTGATGGCTCACTCTGCCGGCGGACTGATACAGGCTGACAATATCACCATGTACCGCGTACTGCTATGTGACAACAAAACACGTAACTTCAAGGTGAAGGGCGTACACCAGTATGTTAACAACATAGTATATAACTGGAGCACATACGCCTACGAGATGGGCGGTGAGTCTTCTGGCGACTCTTACGCAAACGCTGTGGGCAACCTCTTCATCAACGGTAACTCCACAAGCTCCTCTGCAAATGGATTCTCTGGTGGTAACACCGGTTTCCACTTCTATGGCGATGATAACTGGCAGGATCGCAACAAGGACGGTGTGTTCAACCCTGAGTTGTTTACCGGCGACGGTGGCGGCGACCGTCAGAGTACTCCATACGACTATCCTGAGCTTGACACATGGGCAGGTAAAAGCCTTGTGGACAACCTGCTGCCAACCGTAGGTGCGTCACTGCCATATCGTGACATCACCGACGCATATATGGTTAACGAGGTGCTGTCATTCGGTAAGAGAGGTAACCTTATAACAAGCGAGAGAGACCTGCCTTACGGTACCCCTGACACATGGACTGTATTCAAGGGCGCCAAGCCTGCCGACACTGACGGCGACGGTATGCCTGACGCATGGGAAAATGCAAACGGCACTAACCCTGATGTGGATGATGCAATGACTATTGCTGCAAATGGATATGCCAACATAGAGAACTACATCAACGGCATAACAAAGGCTGACCGCCAGTATTTCCTGCGCGCACCTATGCAGTTGACACAAGCTTCTTCTACACCAAGCTCTATCACCATTGAGTGGGCTGACTACTCTGACAATGAGGACGGTTTCATCGTGGAAATGCAGAAGGACGGTGCATTTGTAGAACTGACACGCACCGAACCAAATGTAAGCTCTTACGTTATCGATGACGCATCACTGACACCTGCCACCTCATACGTAGTGCGTGTATGTGCCTTCAACGGCGAGGACAAGTCTGACTATACCGAGGAGGTTACAATGAAGACTCGTCCTGAGCAGACTGACCTCGTTGACGTGGAGACATTCGACGGCACCAATGCCGGAGAGTGGCTCATCAATGATGCTACAGACAAGACTTACACCCTCAGCGAGGCTAAGGACTACACCGCTGTGGTGGTACGCTCTGACGCTAACATCACTATCGACGGCACTGGTTACGTAGGTGGCACAGCATCAATGAACAAGACTGGCAAGGGAACCCTCACCATTGGCAGCGACCAGCAATATACCGGTGCTACAGTGCTGCATGAGGGTGTGTATGAGTTCTCTACGCTGAAGGACGGCGACGTTGCCAGCGGACTGGGTATGAGCCAGGAGTTTGCACAGAACTGGGTAATGGCTGGCGGCACATATAAATATACAGGCGCTTCTACAGCTACCAACCGTTCTGCACAGCTTTATAACGACACCGAGCTGAACATTGCACAGAGCGGTGCAGTTGTAACAATGAACGGCGGTATAGAGGGACAAGGCGACCTTATCGTCAATGGCGGAGGACAGTTGTTAATAAATAATACGGACTTCTTCAAGTATGACGGTAACCTCGTACTTAAAGGCGGCGAGGTAAGACTGGCTTCAAAAGAGGTATCTGACGCAGGTCTCGGTACTGCATCAAAGCTCATACTGCAGGGAGGTAAATTCTCTAACGTAGGTAAAAACGAGACATACACAACATTCAACTTCCCTATTGAAGCTACAGCAGGAACGACATCTACCGTTGACTTTGACCTGTGGAACAATAACAAGTGTAATGTAAGCGGTTTAGGCACACTTATCTGGAATGTGCATTACATACGAGAATACATAGAGGGCAACTGGGACAACTACAACGGACACATCATTGTTAACGGCACTGGCTCAGGTAACAACAGCTCATTCTTCCTGCGTAACGGAGGAGACGCTAATGTAGGCGGCATAAAGAATGCAACAATTGAGCTCCAGGGTAATGCGAGAGTAAACGGACGCGCCGGAGGCACTTTCTATCTGGGAGGACTGTCTGGAGCAAAAGGCACTACACTCTCAGGTTTCGATGTAAAGGAAGCTGGATCTGGTACCTGGATTGTAGGTGGCGCAAACACCGACGAGGATTTCCACGGTGCTATAGACGACTATAACCAGACTCACAACTCCAAGATGGGTAAAGCGAGCATAGTGAAGGAAGGTCTGGGCGACTGGCGACTCACTGGTGCGAACACCTATGCCGGCACCACTACCGTCAATGCCGGACGACTTATTGTCAACGGCACTCACTCTGGCACAGGTGCAGTGACAGTGAAGAGCGGCGCTACACTGGCTGGTAAGGGTACACTGGCAGGCAAGGTGACACTGTACAGCGGTGCCACACTGCAGGTGGGCGACACGCTGGCTACCGACAAGGGACTGACAATGAGCGGCGGCCTGACTATACAGAGCAATGTGAAGCTCGTACTCAACGAGGCTATGCAGGAGGCTACACATTACAACAATGACAAGATACAGGTGTTCATCGGTACTGTAACAGGTACTTTCGCAGAGATTATACCTGCAACACCTGGCGAGGGACAGACATGGGACACCTCTGCTCTCTACACTGACGGCATACTGACTGTAGTAGGCGGCGATGAAAGACCAGAGGAACCGGAAGATCCTGACCCAGAAGTATCTGGCGACACCAAGACAGCATTGCTCGCTTGGGGTAACATGACTAACAAGTCATACGACAACACCACAAACAAGAACATGATGGAGGGTAACGAGAATGACGAGGCATATGGTTTCTCATTGGTATGCACCGGCAACTTGCAGAAGTCTTACACTTCAGCAGGCACACCAAAGTTAAATATACCATATAATGGTGAGACATTGCAGCGCACAGCCATCAAATGTTCTAACGGCGCACAGAACACTGTGTTTATGCCAACAGGAGCTAAGGCTACCAAGGTTATACTCTACAGTGTGACAGGCACTAATGCCTCAAGCCGCACCAGCTACTGGAAAGAAGTGGCAGGAGTAAGTTACACAGCAGAAACCGCCACTCTGCTAGACCTGAACGCTGCACGCACCTCACCGAATGCTGTAGAGTTTACTCTTGACAACGTGGCTGACAAGTTTACCTTTACAAACACTGGTGAGCAGCAGTGTGTAATAATATACATAGAGTATCACTACGGCGACGAAACTGGCGTAAACACCGTAAACGAGTTCAAGACAGCTAACTCTGATGCCATCTACAACCTTGCTGGACAGAAGGTGGACAGCAACTATCGTGGCATCGTGATTAAGAACGGAAAGAAGTACCTCTATTAAGCCGTAGTGAATAATTATAATACAAAGAAATCCGCAGGTTGAAGACTTCAACTTGCGGATTTCTTTGTATCTATTCTATCATTGACAGAAGTCCTATTGCTTCTTAACATCGCTGACTGTATTCATGCCATAGGCCAAGCCATACCCTTGCCCATCTCTGCATTACGAGGAGCTGGAGCCATACCTGTCTCTGCACCACGGAAGCCTCTGCCTACCTCTGCACCACGGAAGCCTCTGCCAATCTCTACACCACGGAAGCCTTTGCCTACCTCTGCACCACGAGGAGCCGAAGCCATACCAATCTCTGTATCACGTGGAGCAACCTCTGGTCTTGCTTCCTTTGTTAGTACAAAGATACCGCGTGGGGCTGCTTCTGGTCTTGCCTTATCTGTAAATACAAAGATACCACGAGGGGCAGCCTCTGGTCTTGCCTTATCTGTAAATACAAAGATACCGCGTGGAGCAGCCTCTGGTCTTGCCTTATCTGTAAATACAAAGATACCGCGTGGAGCTGCTTCTGGTCTTGCCTCCTCTATGATTCTTACGGCGTTATCCTCGCTACCGATATTGGCACCTATTGCTTCATTGGCGTTGTTTGCGTTTACTGACTGTGCGAAAATTGCTACGAATGCTACTGCGAATAAATTAATCTTTTTCATAATCGTATATGTTTTTAATTTGTTAATAATTTCTTTTCTCTGTTTCAGGTGTTGTTCCTGATTTCTGAGTACAAAATTATAGCAAATTCCGCCCATACACAAAAAAACGCTCTTTTTTCGTCTCCACTCGTTGCGACACAAGACCGATATTGCGACAAAACAATTAAACAGCGTCTATATTTGTCGCAAAAGCCTTCATTTTCCCTTTTCAAAAGGAAAAAAGATAACTTTCTTTTGTCCCTACTACTTTATTTTAGTAATTTTGCAGTAGTAATATCAACAAAACAAACATTATTTACTTATGAAACTGATTTATTTCCATGGTTTCGGGTCGTCGGGAGCCAGCGGCACGGTGCAGTTGCTTCGTCGTCTGCTGCCAGAGGACGAGATTATAGCTCCCGACATACCTGTGGAGCCACTTGATGCCCTGCCCTACCTGCGCGAACTGTGCGAGCAGGAGCAGCCCGATATAGTATTGGGTACGTCAATGGGCGGTATGTATGCCCATCAGATGCACGGATTCAAGCGCATCTGCGTGAACCCGGCGGTGAATATGTCAACCATGAGCGGAGTATTGAAGACGGGCGAACATAAGTTCTTCAACGGCAGGAAGGACAACCAGAAGACTTTCCGCATCACACGCGACATCATTCAGCACCATAACCAGATAGAACGCCAGCAGTTCAAGAACCTCACCGATGAGGACCGCCAGCACGTGTGGGGACTCTTCGGCATTAACGACAAGTCATGCAACACCTACGGTCTGTTCAGCAAGCACTATCCTCAGTGCCAACGCTTTGACGGCGAGCACCAACTGAATGAGAAGGTGCTGAAGAAGGTGGTGCTGCCGCTTATTGCCAGCATCATGCAAGAAGGATAGACAGGGAGTGGTCTATATAGACTCTGACACACCACCCTACTTAATGACATAAAAAAAGCATCGCATATCTCTATGCGATGCTTTTTCTTTGTATGTTTGCTTATGATATATTAGTCTCTATACTCATAAACGCTTGGACGTCCCATAGTGCGACGGTCCATCTCCTCACGTGAGCCGACGATAATCTTCTCAAACTCACGCAGACCTGTACCAGCTGGGATGAGGTGACCGCAGATAACGTTCTCCTTCATGCCCTGCAGGCTGTCGCTCTTGCGGCGAATAGCAGCCTCGTTGAGCACCTTGGTGGTCTCCTGGAAGGAAGCCGCAGACATGAAGCTCTTGGTATGAAGTGCGGCACGTGTGATACCCTGCAGTATCTGAGTTGATGTGGCAGGGATGGCATCGCGCACCTCTACGGTCCTCAGGTCATGACGCTTCAGGTAAGCATTCTCGTCACGCAGCTTGCGGGCGGTTACTATCTGACCCTTATGGAGGTTCTCAGAGTCACCAGCGTCAACAACCACCTTCTTACCCCAGATGCGGTCGTTCTCCTCTGTGAAGTCAAGCTTATCAACGATATCAGCCTCGAGGAATGTGGTGTCGCCAGGCTCGTTAATCTGAACCTTACGCATCATCTGACGCACGATAATCTCGAAGTGCTTATCATTGATGGTCACACCCTGCAGACGGTAAACGTCCTGAACCTCATTCACGATATACTCCTGAACAGCTGTCAGACCCTTGATAGCAAGGATATCCTGCGGGGTGATAGAACCTGCTGAGAGTGGTGTACCTGCACGCACTGCGTCGCGGTCCTGAACGAGGAGCTGCTTTGACAATGGTACGAGATACTTACGCTGCTCACCTGTCTTAGAGGTGATGATGACCTCACGGTTACCACGCTTGAGGGCACCCATAGACACCTCACCATCAATCTCTGATACTACAGCAGGGTTAGATGGGTTACGTGCCTCGAAGAGCTCTGTAACACGTGGCAGACCACCAGTGATATCACCGGCACGGCTCACGGTACGTGGTATCTTGACGAGTGTAGCACCAGTCTCTACCATCTGACCATCCTCCACATTGACGTGACCGTCCACTGGGAGGTTATAGGTACCCTGTATCTGACCATCCTCACCTATGATGTCACAGGTAGGAATCATTGAGCGGTCCTTAGACTCTATGAGTATCTTGTCTGCAATACCTGTTGACTCGTCAATCTCTGCCTTATAGGTAACGCCCTCAACAAAGTCGTTGAGCTTAACCTTACCCTTGAACTCTGATACGATGACAGCATTGAATGGGTCCCACTTGGCAATCACGTCGCCTTTCTTAACGGTATCACCTGTCTTGTAGTACAATGATGAACCGTAAGGTACAGGAACTGTTGACAGGACAATACCGGTATTAGTGTCTATGAAGCGGCACTCAGTAAGACGGCTCACTACCATCTCACACTCTACCTTGCCTTCCTCAGACTCATCAACGAATGGTACTGTACGCAACTCATCAAACTCCAGACGAGCCTCCTCTGTCTTACATGTCACGGTAGCATTTGCTGCTGCACCACCGGCAATACCACCGGCGTGGAACGTACGCAGTGTAAGCTGTGTACCCGGCTCACCAATAGCCTGTGCGGCGATGACACCGACAGCCTCACCCTTCTGTACCATACGCTGGGTAGCGAGGTTACGGCCGTAACACTTCTTGCAGACACCCTGCTTTGACTCACAGGTGAGCACTGAACGTATCTCAACGCTCTCTATGCCAGCCTCCTCTATAGCCTTGGCGCGAGCCTCATTAATCTCTTCGCCGGCAGGGCAGATGACTGCGTTAGTGTGAGGATTAACAATATCATGTACGCTGACACGACCCAATATACGGTCGTACAGACTTGAGATGACATCATCGCCATTCTTCAGGGCTGTGCATACAAGACCACGCAGTGTACCACAGTCATCCTCTGTGATGATGACATCATGTGACACATCAACAAGACGACGGGTAAGATAACCGGCGTCGGCTGTCTTCATGGCGGTGTCGGCAAGACCCTTACGGGCACCGTGTGACGCAATGAAGTACTCCAGCACTGACATACCCTCCTTAAAGTTAGAAAGGATAGGGTTCTCAATTGTTGGACGGTCATCAGCACCGGCCTTCTGAGGCTTATTCATAAGACCACGGATACCTGAGAGCTGCTTAATCTGGTCCTTAGAACCACGGGCACCAGAGTCAAGCATCATGAACACGGCGTTGAAGCCCTGGTCGGCCTCGGTCATCTCCTTCAACAGGATGTTACCGATGTCATTGTTTACGTGAGTCCAAGTATCAATAACCTGGTTATAACGCTCGTTGTCGGTGATGAATCCCATATTATAGTTGTCAGTAATCTGACGAACCTGCTCGTTACCCTTAGCGATAAGCTCTTCCTTCTCTGGTGGAATGATGATATCGTCAAGGTTGAATGACAGACCTGCGAGGTATGCCATACGGTAACCGAGGTTCTTAATACCGTCAAGGAACTCACATGCACGTGCGAAACCTACGAAGTTGATGACATCCTGAATGATGCCACGCAGTGACTTCTTAGATATAATGGTGTTGACGAAGCCCATCTCGTCTGGCACCAATGCATTGACGATGACACGTCCTACTGATGTCTCAACCATGTGGCGTACCTTCTCACCGTCAACAACATCATTGACCATCACCTTTACAGGTGCGTGGAGGTCACAACGCTTCTCGTTGTAAGCAATGATAGCCTCCTCTGGTCCGTAGAATGTCAGTCCCTCACCCTTTGCACCCGGACGAATCTTGGTGATATAGTAAAGACCAAGCACCATATCCTGTGAAGGCACAGTGATAGGAGCACCGTTGGCAGGGTTAAGTATATTGTGGCTCTGAAGCATAAGGAGCTGAGCCTCAAGTATTGCCTCGTTTGACAGTGGGAGGTGGACAGCCATCTGGTCACCGTCGAAGTCAGCGTTGAACGCAGTACATGCCAATGGGTGGAGCTGGATAGCCTTACCCTCGATGAGCTTTGGCTGGAATGCCTGGATACCAAGACGGTGAAGTGTTGGGGCACGGTTCAAAAGTACCGGATGACCCTTCATCACGTTCTCCAGAATGTCATAGATGATTGGCTCACGACGGTCAACGATACGCTTGGCGCTCTTGACAGTCTTAACGATACCGCGCTCTATGAGCTTGCGTATAATGAATGGCTTGTAGAGCTCAGCTGCCATAAGCTTTGGCAGACCGCACTCGCCCATATTCAACTCCGGACCTACAACGATAACGGAACGTGCAGAGTAGTCAACACGCTTACCGAGAAGGTTCTGACGGAAACGTCCGGCCTTACCCTTGAGTGAGTCAGAGAGTGACTTGAGCGGACGGTTAGACTCGCTCTTCACTGCGCTTGACTTACGTGAGTTGTCGAAGAGTGAGTCAACAGCCTCCTGAAGCATACGCTTCTCATTACGGAGGATGACCTCAGGAGCATGTATCTCCATAAGTCTCTTCAGACGGTTGTTACGTATGATTACACGACGATAGAGGTCGTTGAGGTCAGATGTAGCGAAACGGCCACCGTCCAATGGAACGAGCGGACGCAGCTCTGGCGGTGTTACAGGCAGAACCTTCATTATCATCCACTCAGGACGGTTCTGGTCACCATTCTCACCACGGCTGTTACGGAATGCCTCTACTACCTGCAGACGCTTCAAAGCCTCTGTCTTACGCTGTACGGAACCCTCGGTAGAAGCCTGGTCACGCAACTGGTATGACAGTTCGTCAAGGTCAAGCTGCTGCAGAAGGATGTATATAGCCTCTGCACCCATCTTGGCAACGAACTTGTTAGGATCGCTGTCGTCAAGCAGATAGTTGTTAGGATCAAGGCGGTTGTCAACGATGTCGATATACTCCTCCTCGCTGATGAAGTCGAGACGGTGAGAACCATTGATTTCTGTACCGTTCTCGTCCTTCATGCCTGCCAAAGCACCTGGCTGTATGATGACATACTTCTCATAGTATATCACAGACTCCAGCTTCTTTGTAGGTATGCCCAACAGGTAACCTATCTTGTTAGGCAGAGAACGGAAGTACCAGATATGTGCCACAGGTACGACGAGTTCAATGTGTCCGGCACGCTCACGACGCACCTTCTTCTCTGTCACCTCAACACCGCAACGGTCGCAGACGATACCCTTATAACGTATGCGCTTATACTTTCCGCAGGCACACTCAAAGTCCTTAGTAGGACCGAAGATACGCTCACAGAAGAGACCGTCACGCTCTGGTTTGTAAGTGCGGTAGTTGATGGTCTCAGGCTTTGTCACCTCACCATACGACTGCTCCAGAATCTCTTCAGGAGATGCCAAGCCGATAGTTATTTTGGTGAAATTGGTTTTTATGTTGTTTGTCTTCTTAAAAGCCATAATTATTTATATTTATTAGTCCAGTTTAATGCTAAGTCCTAATCCGCGCAGCTCATGCAGCAATACGTTCAGTGACTCTGGTATGCCCGGTGTAGGCATTGCGTCACCCTTAACTATTGCCTCGTAGCTCTTTGAGCGTCCTGCTACATCATCAGACTTCACTGTGAGAATCTCCTGAAGCACGTGGCTCGCACCGAAGGCCTCGATGGCCCAAACCTCCATCTCACCGAAACGCTGACCACCAAACTGTGCTTTACCGCCGAGTGGCTGCTGAGTAATGAGACTGTAAGGACCGATAGAACGTGCGTGCATCTTGTCCTCAACCATGTGACCGAGTTTCAAGAAGTAGGTCACACCTACTGTAGCCGGCTGGTCGAAGCGCTCACCTGTCTCACCATCATAGAGGTGGGTAGAGCAGTAGCGTGGCAGACCTGCCTTGTCAGTCCACTCGTTAAGGTCATCCAGACGTGCACCGTCGAAGATAGGTGTAGCAAACTTAACACCCAGTTTCTTACCCGCAGCACCGAGTACAGCCTCAAATATCTGTCCCAGGTTCATACGAGAAGGCACACCCAATGGGTTAAGTACGAGGTCAACAGGACGACCGTCCTCAAGGAATGGCATATCCTCCTGGCGAACCACCTTTGACACGATACCCTTGTTACCGTGACGACCCGCAAGCTTATCACCCACGCCGATCTTACGTTTCTTAGCAATATAAACCTTTGCCATCTGCAACACACCTGAAGGAAGGTCGTCACCGATTGTTATGGCAAACTTCTTACGCTTGAGCTCTGCATCAAGTATCTTATACTTACGTATGTAGTTGATGATGAGCTGACGTATCATTCCGTCTGTATGAGCGTCACCAGTCCACTCGTTTGACTGTACGCCGTCATACTCAAGGTTAGCCAATATGGTAGCAGTGAACTTGCTGCCCTTGGTAACAACCTCGGCTCCGGTATAGTCTGTGATACCCTGACAGGTCTTACCCTCTGTGAGAACCATCAGCTTCTCTATGAGGATTTCCTTAAGGTCTGTGTACTTAGCGTCATACTCCTGCTCCAATTTCTCAATGAGCAGCTTATCCTGCTTCTTAGACTCGCGAGTCTTCACTGCACGAGAGAAGAGTTTCTTGTCAATAACGACACCTGACAATGAAGGGTTAGCCTTGAGTGAAGAGTCCTTCACATCACCTGCCTTGTCACCGAAGATGGCGCGCAGCAGCTTCTCCTCTGGTGAAGGGTCACTCTCACCCTTTGGAGAAATCTTACCTATCATGATGTCACCTGGCTCTACACGGGCACCGATACGTATGATACCGTTCTCGTCAAGGTCCTTTGTAGCGTCCTCTGACACGTTAGGAATGTCGGATGTAAGCTCCTCCATACCACGCTTGGTCTCACGTACCTCAAGTGAATACTCGTCAACGTGCACTGATGTCAGCACATCGTCTCTTACTACACGCTCTGAGAGTACGATAGCATCCTCATAGTTGTAACCCTTCCATGGCATATAAGCCACAAGGAGGTTACGACCGAGAGCCAACTCACCATTCTCTGTAGCATATCCCTCTGTGAGGATGTCGCCAGCCTTCACACGCTGTCCCTTCTCACATATAGGACGAAGGTCGATAACCATGTTCTGGTTAGTACGACGGAACTTAGGTATGCGGTATTCCTTAACGGCAGGCTCGAAGCTTACGAACTCCTCATCCTCCGTACGGTCATACAATATACGTATTGTTGTTGCGTCAACATACTCTATCACGCCATCGCCCTCAGCTGTTATCATAGTACGTGAGTCCTCACATACCTGGCGCTCCAGACCTGTACCTACGATAGGTGCATCGTTATGCAACAAAGGCACAGCCTGACGCATCATGTTACATCCCATCAACGCACGGTGTCCGTCATCATGCTCCAAGAACGGAATAAGACCGGCAGACACTGATGCAATCTGCTGTGGTGATACATCCATGAGGTTAACCTCTGTAGGAGGCACAACAGGGAAGTCTGCATTCAGACGACACTTCACCACGTCACGGATAAAGGTACCATCATCATTGAGCGGAGCGTTACCCTGTCCAATGATAAGATCCTGCTCCTCCTCTGCGGTGAGATACTCTACATGAGAGTTGTCAAGGTCAGTAACACCGTCGTTAACTCTTCTATAAGGAGTCTCTATGAAGCCCAGGTCATTAATCTGCGCATACATACAGAGTGAAGATATCAGACCGATGTTAGGTCCCTCAGGAGACTCAATAGGACACAGACGTCCGTAGTGAGTATAGTGTACGTCACGCACCTCGAAGCCTGCACGCTCACGAGACAGACCGCCAGGACCGAGGGCTGAGAGACGACGCTTGTGAGTCACCTCTGCCAGAGGGTTGGTCTGATCCATAAACTGTGAGAGTGGGTTTGTTCCGAAGAACGAGTTTATGACGCTTGATATAGTCTTGGCGTTGATAAGGTCTGTAGGTGTGAACACCTCATTGTCACGCACATTCATACGCTCACGGATAGTGCGGCTCATACGGCTCAGACCGATAGAGAACTGGTTAGCCAGCTGCTCACCTACCGTACGTACACGACGGTTAGAAAGGTGGTCGATATCATCTACCGTAGCATTGCTGTTGATAAGGTTGATGAGATACTTGATAATCTCGATGATATCCTCCTTGGTCAGTACACGTGTATCCGCGTCGGTGTCAAGACCCAGCTTCTTGTTGATACGGTAACGTCCTACCTCACCCAGGTCATAGCGCTTGTCTGAGAAGAACAGGTTAAGTATCACCTCGCGTGCACTTGCCTCATCAGCAGGGTCAGCGTTACGCAACTGACGGTAGATATAGTATATAGCCTCTTTCTCTGAGTTAGAGGTATCCTTTGCCAGAGTGTTGAAGATGATAGAATACTTAGAAGATGTATCCTCATCCTTCTGTACGAGAATTGTTGACTGCTCGCTGTCAAGTATGTCCTGGATATTCTCCTCAGTGATAACAGTCTCACGCTGCATGAGTATCTCGTTACGCTCAAGAGAAACAACCTCGCCGGTATCCTCATCAACAAAGTCCTCAGACCATGTACGCATGAGGTTGGCAGCCAACTTGCGTCCTATCACCTCCTTGAGTCCCTTCTTGGAAACCTTAACCTCGTCAGCCAGGTCGAAGATAGACAGGATGTCCTTATCCTTCTCATAACCGATAGCACGAAGCAGAGTAGTAACAGGCAACTTCTTCTTACGGTCGATGTAAGCATACATCACGTTGTTGATGTCTGTAGCAAACTCAATCCAAGAACCCTTGAACGGGATGATACGTGCAGAGTAGAGCACAGAACCGTTAGCATGCACGCCCTGTCCGAAGAACACGCCTGGTGAACGGTGCAACTGTGACACAACCACACGCTCGGCACCGTTGATGATAAAGGTACCATTGCTTGTCATGTAAGGGATTGTGCCCAGGAACACGTCAGAGACGATAGTCTCAAAGTCGGTATGCTCCGGGTCAGTACAGAAGAGCTTCATCTTAGCCTTCAAAGGAACGCTGTATGTAAGTCCGCGCTCCAGACACTCCTCTATGGTATAGCGTGGAGGGTCGATGAAGTAATCCAAGAACTGTAATGTAAAGTTGTTACGCGTGTCTGTTATAGGGAAGTTCTCACTGAACACCTTATACAGACCGTCCTTCTTACGCTCCTCTGGTGGAGTATCCAACTGCAGGAAGTCGCGGAAAGACTGCAACTGCACGTCAAGGAAATCCGGATAAGGCATCGGATTCTTCACACGTGCGAAGTTGACTCTTGTTTCTGCTTTCTTAGCTGTCATGCTTTTTTAGTATGATGTTTTTATATTATTGTTTCTATATATAATGTCGCGAATGCGGTTGTTTCTATAACAAAACTTCCCTCTCTTGATATCCTCTCTCCCCTGTCTATTGTGAAAAAAGATATAAAAAGGTTAGGAACCACCTACTTGGAAGCTCCTAACCTTCTATTTAATAAATAAAGTAATTATCAATTACTTCTGCTCAAGTTCTTCGTTTAGAAGAAAAGGCTGAACTGTATTACTTCAGCTCTACCTTAGCACCAGCCTCTTCGATAGCCTTCTTGAGGTTCTCAGCCTCACCCTTAGGCATACCCTCCTTGATGGTTGCAGGAGCACCGTCAACGAGATCCTTAGCGTCCTTCAGACCGAGACCGCAAGCCTCCTTGACAGCCTTAACGACTGCGAGCTTGTTAGCGCCAACCTCAGCGAGGACAACGTCGAATGAATCCTTCTCAGCAGCACCACCATCAGCAGCGCCAGCAGCAGCAGGACCAGCAGCAACAGCAACAGCTGCAGCAGCAGGCTCAATTCCATACTCTTCCTTCAGAACTGTAGCAAGTTCGTTTACTTCTTTAACGGTGAGGTTTACGAGTTCCTCAGCAATAGCTTTAATATCTGCCATTTTATTTAAAATTTTAATTTGTTTTTTACTTTAATGATGAATTAATTTTGTTTTCACGCTGCGCATCGTTCTGACAACCATACGCCTCGTGTCTTTACTCTGCCTTCTCGCCCAGAGTCTTGAGCAGACCGTGGATGGTGCTGCCTGATGACTGCAGGCCAGAGATAACGTTCTTTGCAGGAGACTGCAACAGTGCCACAACCTCGGCGATGAGCTCGCTCTTGCTCTTGAGTGCAGCAAGCTCAGACAGCTTGTCAGCACCAACGAAGATGCTCTCCTCAGCGTAAGCAGCCTTCAGTGCAGGTGTACCCTCCTTATACTCCTTGAGGAGCTTAGCAGGTACGTTGGCGGTATCACAGAACATCAGCGCTGTATTGCCCTTCAATGAACCATAGAGCTCAGAGTAGTCAATATCAGAAGCTTCGAAAGCCTTAATCAGCAGCTTGTTCTTTACAACCACCATCTTGATCTGCTTCTCGAAAGCCTTGCGGCGGAGATTGCTCGTTGCCTCAGCGTCAAGACCCGTAACATCTACAATGTAGAAGTGAGGGAACTGCTTCAGCATCTCGCCCAGTTCGGTGATGATAGTATCTTTTACTTCTTTTTTCATTTTACAAAACTTTTAGAGTTAGTCGGCTGATTTAGGATCAATCTTGATACCCTTACTCATTGTGCTTGAAATAAAGATACTCTTGATATATGTACCTTTTGCAGCGGCTGGCTTGAGTTTGTTGACTGTAGCGATGAACTCCTTAGCGTTTCCGGCGATAGCCTCAGCGCTCATGCTCACCTTACCGATTGAAGTGTGGATAATACCAGTCTTATCAACCTTAAAGTCGATCTTACCAGACTTAACCTCCTTAACGGCCTTTGCTACATCCATCGTCACAGTACCGCTCTTTGGGTTTGGCATCAGTCCGCGAGGACCGAGGATACGTCCGATAGGACCTATCTTACCCATGCATGAAGGCATAGTGATGATGACATCAACATCTGTCCAACCACCTTTGATCTTCTCGATATACTCGTCAAGACCAACATAGTCAGCACCGGCTTCTTTTGCAGCAGCCTCCTGGTCAGGAGTACAGAGTGCGAGCACACGTGTTACTTTACCTGTTCCGTTTGGCAGGCTTACGACACCGCGCACCATCTGGTTAGCCTTACGTGGGTCAACACCGAGACGTACGTCAACATCGATAGATGCGTCGAACTTCGTCGTTGTTATCTCTTTAACCAACGCTGCGGCCTCATCAACAGAATAGAGCTTACCTGTCTCTACCTTTCCAGCTACTGCTTTCTGATTTTTTGTCAGTTTACTCATTGTTTTTGAAGTTTTTTCGGTACAAACGGCGACCTCATTGCTGTGTCACCTCCCGGAAATGTTAAATTAATCAGCTTGTCTTAAGTTACATCCTAAGATTTGCCTTTACTTATGCAGGGAAGTCACCCTTAACGGTGATACCCATGCTACGTGCAGTACCAGCAATCTGCTTCATAGCAGACTCTATGGTAAAGCAGTTGAGGTCCTTCAACTTGTCCTCAGCAATAGTCTTGACCTGATCCCATGTAATCTCGGCAACCTTGTTACGGTTTGGAGAAGCGGAACCAGACTTAACCTTTGCAATCTCCTTCAGCTGTACAGCAGCAGGAGAAGTCTTGATTACGAAGTCAAAAGACTTGTCAGCGTAGTAAGTAATGACAACAGGGAGCACCTTGCCAGCCTTGTCCTGAGTACGCGCATTGAACTCCTTGCAGAAGCCCATGATGTTGATACCCTTAGAACCCAGTGCAGGTCCTACCGGAGGTGATGGGTTGGCTGCGCCACCTTTAATCTGTAACTTAAGTTGTCCAGCAACTTCTTTAGCCATTTTTTGTTAATAATTAAAATGTTGATTATATAGAAAGCAGACTGATGGAAGCATTATTTTGGTCAGTCCACGTTTCTTCCGATATATGTTTCCTTCTTATCCTTCTTTCTCCACCTGCATGAAGTTCAGCTCAAGCGGAGTATTACGTCCGAATATCTTAACTGTCACCTTCAGAGAGCGCTTCTCGTTGTTCACCTCTTCAATAGTGCCGTTAAAGCCACTGAAAGGACCGTCGGTGACCTTCACCACATCTCCTGCGATGTAAGGTATATCCACCTCTTCCACAAGCTCTGTCTCCTCTGCGGCGCCTATCATGCGGTTAATATCCTGCTGGCGTACCGGTGTTGGGTCATCCAGTCCACCGAGGAAACCGAGACAGTTAGGCATAAAACGCAAGTCATGAGCAGTGTCACCTACCATCTCAGCCTCCACAAAGAGGTATCCTGGCAGAGCCACCTTCTCCTTGACCACCCTTTTGCCACCACGCATAATAGCCTGCTTCTCCATCGGCAGTAATACCTGAGAAACATGACTACGGAGCTGCTCGTTGTGCTCACACTCCTTTTCTATATATTCCTTGAGTTTTGCTTCCTTTCCTGTTACGGAACGCATAGCATACCATTTAAAACCTTTCTCTGCCATATCGCTCCATGTATATTAGTTAGGATAAATAGAACTCATAACAAACTTGAACAAAGAGTCCATACAGAAGACTACAACGGCTATAACAAGAGAAGCAGACAGCACTACCATAGCGGAGTGTGTCAGCTGCTTACGTGTCGGCCAAGTTGTCTTATATACAAGCTCCTCGTAGCAGGCCTTGCAATAATTTACAATCTTTTTCATTATGTCGTTTCTTTTCTTGGCACGGGAGGAAGGAATCGAACCCTCATTGACGGTTTTGGAGACCGCTTTCCTACCATTGAAAGACTCCCGTAAAATATGTGAAAAGCGATTAGTGAAAACACCTCTCGCTTTTCACATTATGTATTATTTCCCTTGAAAGGGATGAGTTACCTTGGATTAATCCTCGTAAACCTCTGTGATCTGACCAGAACCTACTGTGCGGCCACCCTCACGGATAGCGAAACGCAGACCTGCGTTCAGAGCCACAGCGTAGATAAGCTCAACAGTGATCTCGACGTTATCACCAGGCATTACCATCTCAACTCCTTCTGGGAGAGTGATCTCACCTGTGCAGTCCATTGTGCGGAGGTAGAACTGAGGACGGTACTTGTTACCGAATGGAGTGTGACGACCACCCTCTTCCTTCTTCAGCACGTAGATAGAAGCCTTGAAACGCTTGAATGGCTTGATCTGTCCTGGGTGACAGAGTACCATACCACGCTTGATCTCGTTCTTGTCGATACCACGGAGAAGCAGACCTACGTTATCACCAGCCTGACCCTCGTCAAGGATCTTACGGAACATCTCAACGCCAGTAACAACTGACTTCTTGTCCTCACCGAGACCGAGGAGCTCAACCTCGTCACCAACGTGGATACGACCTGTCTCGATACGACCTGTTGCAACAGTACCACGACCTGTGATAGAGAACACGTCCTCTACAGGCATAAGGAATGGTTTGTCGAGGTCACGTGGAGGATCCTGAATCCATGTGTCGCAGGCATCCATCAGCTCCATGATCTTCTCTTCCCACTTCGCAACACCGTTGAGAGCACCAAGAGCAGAACCGCGGATGATAGGAGTGTTGTCACCGTCGAAGTCATACTGATCGAGCAGCTCACGCATCTCCATCTCAACGAGCTCCAGCATCTCCTCATCGTCAACCATGTCACACTTGTTGAGGAATACAACAAGACGAGGCACGTTCACCTGACGAGCGAGCAGCACGTGCTCACGAGTCTGAGGCATAGGACCGTCAGTAGCAGCAACCACGATGATAGCACCGTCCATCTGAGCAGCACCAGTTACCATGTTCTTCACATAGTCGGCGTGTCCTGGGCAGTCCACGTGAGCATAGTGACGCTTCTCGGTCTGATACTCAACGTGAGCAGTGTTAATAGTAATACCGCGCTCTTTCTCCTCAGGAGCGTTATCAATCTGGTCGAAAGACTTGAGCTCAGAAAGGCCCTTCTTTGCGAGTACAGTTGTGATAGCAGCGGTCAGAGTTGTCTTACCGTGGTCAACGTGACCAATGGTACCAATGTTAACGTGAGTTTTGTCACGCTGGAAAGTCTCTTTTGCCATTGTTTTTGTTTTTTATTTGTTGTTAATCTTTTTAATGTCAGCTTGATTTATTTGTTCAGGCAAACATCAGGAGTGATTTGTTTTTCTTTAGAGCTGTATCTGAGAGTTGAACTCAGGACCTCTTCCTTACCAAGGAAGTGCTCTACCACTGAGCTAATACAGCGTGCTTATAGTAAAGCAACTTAACTAATGGAGCGGAAAACGGGGCTCAAACCCGCGACCCCCAGCTTGGAAGGCTAGTGCTCTATCAACTGAGCTATTTCCGCATAAAAATCTTGCGAAGGCGTTGCTTCTTTGCTTATCTCATATCTACAGTGGGATTAACACAAGAACAAGCGTTTCCGCAAAGTAAATTCCTCTGGGAGGAAAAGGAGTGGGTGGTGATGGATTCGAACCACCGAAGTCGAAAGACAGCAGATTTACAGTCTGCCCCATTTGGCCACTCTGGTAACCACCCTTTATTATGCGCACTCTTACACTCCTGCGTTGCCGTGTTCCCTTGCCTTAAGGAGAGCCTCTTGTCGGATTCGAACCAACGACCCCGAGATTACAAATCACGTGCTCTGGCCAACTGAGCTAAAGAGGCATCTCTTCTAAGCATCGAAACCATCACGCGATGTCTTAACTGTGTAAGCGCATCATTGATTTGATTTCGGGTGCAAAGGTACGCATAATTTTTGAAACTGCCAAACTTTTAGGCAAGTTTTTTTAATAATTTCTTGTTTTTTCTTTCAATTTTGTCAATTTCACCTTCAGGGCATCCACACAGAGGTCTATTCCTTCCTCAAATGTGTCGCAGGTTTTCTCTACGAACTGCGAGCCGCTCCCAGGTATAGCCACCGTGATGCTTGTCTGCTTGTTAAGCGCAGTCTGTGGCTTGACAACTTTTAGTTGCACCTCTACTTTCTGTATATCTTCGTAAGACTTGGCGAGCTTCTCTACTTTCTTTGTAGCGAACTCTTGTAATTTCTCTGTTGCGTCGAAATGTACGGCCTGAATTTTTACTTCCATAGCATTATGTTTTTTAATGGTTACTAAATTAGCCCACTCATTGTTGTTCGCGTGGGTGTGCGTTTGCGTATGTTCGTTTCAGTTCCTCGAATGTCACGTGAGTGTATATCTGAGTTGTGTTCAGGCTCTCGTGACCTAACAGCTTCTGCACGCTGTTGAGCGTAGCATCGTGGTTGAGCATCGTCGTAGCGAAGGAGTGTCTCAGCACGTGAGGGGAGCGTTTCTTCTGTGTCGTCACCATCGAGAGATAATGTCTGACGATGCCGTACACTTGCATCTCGCTCATCGCCCCGCCCTTGTCATTCCGGAGGAGCGCCTCCTCACCCTCTACAACCGGCAGCTGTTCATCGCGCACCTTGCGGTAGTGCTCCAGTTCTGCCAGCATCTCTTCGCCGATGGGTATTATACGCTGCTTGCGTCTTTTTCCCGTCACCTTTATCTCATACGTCACAGCATTCACATCCTGATCCCTCAGAGATATCAGCTCCGCCCTTCTTATGCCCGTGGTATAGAGTAGTAATAATAATGTTCGCGCACGTACATCTATTATATCATCTCTGTCCCACTCTATTCCGTCAAACAGTTCTTCCGCCTCATTGTCCTTAAGGAACACCGGCAGCGCCTTCTGTTTCTTCGGACCACTTATGCTGTGTGCAGGGTCATGTGTTATAATGCCTTTGCGCAGTGCGTATTTGTAAAGAGACTTCACAGCACTGAGTTTCTTACAGGTGTTGGTAGCTTTATAGCCCCGTTCCATCATATCCTCCACCCAGTCGCGCACCACGTCGCTGTCGGCATCTTCGAGTTTGATATCACCTTCGAGCTTCCCCAAGAACATAAGATAGTCATCTATGGCATCGCGGTATGTCTTTACCGTCAATGGCGACGCCTCGCGCTCTGCCTCCATGTATCTGAGAAAGTCTTCGGCTATCATATTGCGAATTTACGCAATTTTATTCAGACCGCCAAATTTTTTCGCGTCTTTTTTTAGTCCTCCTCGGCCTGACGCAACTTCTGCACATAGACAGCGTGCTCCATCTTGAGGCGCTTGAGTACAGAAGGCTTGTTGAACTGCTGACGTGTACGGAGTTCCTTAACGACACCAGTCTTCTCAAACTTTCTCTTGAACTTCTTCAGGGCGCGCTCAATGTTCTCGCCATCTTTAACAGGTACAATAATCATTGCTTTGTCTTTTTTTGTTTAAAATGTTAATAATAAATGATTTATGCAGCATACGCCAAGCATACTGGACGCTTTGACGCAATTTGCGGATGCAAAGGTAGGCATTTTTTTTGATATGACCAAATTTTTCCATTATTATTTGTATAAACAGAAATAAAAACGTACCTTTGCTATCTGTTTGATACAAAATTTATTATGATACTGAAGTTAGTAGGAGCACTTATAGGTTTATACTTCGGCGGCTTTATCGGTGCCGCAATAGGATGGTTCGTCGGTTCTTTCCTGCAGTCAACATTCTCTCACGACGGCGATACGCAGCGGTTTTCCTCATACGGCAACACGTATGGCACTGCCGACAGAGGCAGCTATTACTCCAGCCGCAACAACCGTAACACCATGCATGCCAGCGACAATCCACGCACCCTGTTCCTGAACAGTCTGCTTGAGATTTCGGCGTATGTCATTGCCATTGACGGTCGCATCATGCACTCTGAGATGGAGGTGATGCGCACCTTCCTGCGTCAGAACTTCGACAGTCGCACCGCCGACGCATGTAACAAGCGTATGCTCACCATCTTTGAGGAGCGCAAGCGCATGAGCTCGTCGGCATGGCGCAGCAGGGTGATGAGATCATGCTATGTGGTAGCCTCTGCCATGCAACCGGAGCAGCGGTTGCAGCTGTTGTCTTTCCTTGCGTCCGTAGTGAAAGCCGACGGTCATGTGGACAATAGGGAGACCGCTGCGATGCGCGACATAGCACTGGCGCTGGGACTTGACGTAAAGGCCGTGGACCAGCTGTCCTCTCTCGGCGGCACCACTCTGGAGGATGCCTACAAGGTTCTCGGCATACCGTCCACTGCCACCGACGACGAGGTGCGCAGGGCTTACCGTAAGATGGCGCTGCAGTATCATCCCGACCGCGTGGCTACGTTGGGCAATGACGTGAAGGAGGCAGCGAAGCGTAAGTTCCAGGAGATTAACGATGCCAAGGAACGCATATACAAGGCTCGCGGACTATAGCCCCTAACGGCTTTCACAACTAATTTAGACTTATTGCACTATCTTCTCATGCTCCTACGGAGCAGAAATCATGGAGAATCATTAGGATAATCTTTGGAGCCTGTCGGCTCAGAAATATTTCTGGCTCATAGAGCCTGAGATTATCAAAAAGATTTTAATGGATTTCTGCCCGTAAGGGCAAATAAACCTTTCGCTTTTGGGGCGTTCATGTCGTCGTATTCTATCAGTACTATGCCGCAGTCGTATTGACCGGGCATAGCACTGAGTAGAAATATCGTCATCACATCTTTTTCCTGAATTCTTCTGGAATCATTGAGTCTGGGGCTGCATAGATAGTTCTTTGTTGATAATCATTACGGATAACTATACTATCATCATTTATCTCCAATATATCCAAATCAAATCCATTAATATTCAATATACTATCATTTTTAATTTCCCATCTTTTTTTGTAAATGACATCATATCCACCGTCATATTCTTCGAATCCAGTTTTGTATGCGACAAATATTGTCCATTTGCCTGTATCATCAAAATAATAAAAAAGTGGAACGTTCCATCCTTTTTCTTTGAAATACCAATATTTGTAGTTGCCGCCATGTAATATTTCTTTATTATCACGATGACATGAATATATGCATAAAATAGAAAAACAAATGAACAATAACCTTCTAATAACCATGCTTAATCTTATTTAATAATCTATTCCCAGTTCTTTACATCTCTTCATAGCTTCTTGTACGAGAATCTGCCTCTGTTCATTATTTTCCTCTTTCTTTATTGCTGCTCTGATATAACTTTTGAATTGTCCAACTTGGCCTTCTTGATATTCTTTGCTGCTATTTGAAAAATCAGAATGTTTCATTTCATTGAGTATGATCTCAGCATGCCTTGTATTTGTGGCCTCAATATTCTTTTGCATATCTTCTTTATGCTGACCTTCACGTCTCAATGTACCTCTCATCTGATATATGTTGTACATAAATTCACTCAACTTTCCATTCATCATCTTTAGAAATATATTGCCATGGACTGTAGCAGCGAGTACATCATTTTTTGAATTATCCGTTCCGTGCAATGTACTTATCCCAACAGTCCCCGTACCACCATTCTGATTATAGCTGATGCCGACTTCCCTGGCATAATGTCCTACAATATTGGCAGCAGTCTGCATATTAGCGTTGTTTCTCAGATCAAGTGAACTTAAATTGACAAAACTGTTTCCACGCTGTACATACATTGACGGCTCTGTCCCTCTGGAATATAGATATACTCCTTTATTGCTGAAATAGTCTATATTTCCGTCAGCATCAAATCTGTTTATTGGATTGTTATGACAATACACATAAGGACTTGTGGCATAGTCTCTCTCCGCCAGTTGATCCATTCTGTCCCACCTGCCGACGAGGGAGCTATATTGCCTTGCGCCGTAGTCGTAGGTGTTCAGTCCATGCATGGTGTCAAACTCCTTGCCGTTGTATTTGTGGTTCTGCAGGTCAGGGTTGGTGTTCCCTGCCTCCGCCGCGAACGGAGTGCCGAAGGGATAGTAGTTTGTTATCTGCTCCACCGCACCGTTTTCATTGATTACCTCACGGATATTCCCTAAGTGGTCGGCTGTGTAGTAATGGAAGGTGAATACATCCTCATCACTCTTACTGATAGGGTCGTGGAGCGGGAAATTGGAGGACTGCTGAGAGGAGGACTGTGAGGGCTGAACGGTTTCGACCTCTATCACATTGCCATCATCATCTACAATGAATATATCTTCCTCTTCCAAATCTTTGAATATACCGAACGCTGGCTTGCAGTTGATGGCTACTCCAACAGGACTTGCCTGCGCATATCCTCCGTCGAAATAGCATTTGTCCAGCCTTCCGTTCTTGACCGTCAGCTTGCCGCCGTGGTAATAGTCAACGGAGTCTTTGTACAACACCTCTGCATCCGTCAGCTCATGCTTGCTGCCCATCGCCACGGTGATGTTTGGCACAGCAGTCTGGTAGATGGTGCGCAGTTTCTCGCCTGTGGCGGAGTACACGTACTTCGTCATTTTTCCTTTCGTATAAGATATGGTCCATTAAGCTCTTTGCAGATCCATATATCATCAATACCATGCTCTGGTTCTTTCCCTATAATTGCACCAT
>Ga0247611_10003122_pt1 | contig 25143 bp, 26 predicted proteins | sample 177DNAGHGhighgp2_FD_192422 | JGI IMG/M metagenome (GOLD analysis project Ga0247611, IMG submission 192422) | Sheep rumen microbial communities from Palmerston North, Manawatu-Wanganui, New Zealand - 1770 DNA GHGhigh gp2 | ecosystem: Host-associated > Mammals > Digestive system > Stomach > Rumen... | reverse complement strand
ATTTTTTGATAGATAAAATGAAAAAAAATCACTCAAAAAAGGGAGTGATTAGTAAAAATTAATTAAATATATTGAAAAATAAAGAAAAAATTAATGGTAGTGTACAAAACATTACACACTACCTATAGTAGAGAGGAGTGATAATATGGATAATAGTATGTCTTTAGAAAATGCAAGACATATCGCAGAGAAAGAGTTACAATGTGATGAAAAAAGGGTTATATTACATATATACGAGACTGATGAAAAATATGTTTTTACTTCTGGTATTCCTGGCTTACCATCTTACGGAGGCAAAAACATGATTTCTATTGATAAGATTGATGGCAAAATTGAGCCAATTGTTTTACCAAGCCAAGCAGGTTTTAAAGTATTAGATGAAATTAAAAATGCAAAAGTAGTATATGACTATGAGGATCATAAAGAATCAAATGTCATTATCGAAAAATGCATGTGTGGAGAAAATTTAAAAATAACATGGAATGATGGTGACCAATTTAAAGCTGTAAGATGCCCTAATTGTAACAATGAAATGAAATTTAAAAATCCTAAATATATAGAAAAGGGACATATTAGAGAAACTAGACTTGATGAAAATGGAAATGAATATGAAATTGAAAAATCAATTGATATTCCTAACATTAAAGAGGATGCACAAAAAGCAAATTTGGAATTAATAGCTTTGATAAGAAAATGTGCAGGTAATGATCCTTTTTGGGTTAAGAGTATAGAAAACTTTTTTGAAAAGTTGAATAAAGCAGAGAATGAAAAAATAATGTTTTTAAAGTATTTAATTACCCATAAAGAATTATTAAATGAATTTACTCGTGAAATTACAGGTGAATATAATGCGAATGAATTATTTGGCAAATACAATAAAAGTTGCCCAAATTGCGGCGAAAAATTAAGTTTTTTAATGCCTGACGGAACACATTTGATCTGCAACAAATGTGGAAAAAGTTATATAAACAATAATGGAAAAGTTGGTGAAGAAACAAGCGTTCCTGTTAAAGGTCCAAATGTATTTTATTAATTAAGCTTTTAAATTTCTACATACGATTTTACATACGAAAAAATTAAATTACCAAGTTGTCTCGAGTGTGCTCAAGTGCAAAATTAACGAGTAATAAAGGGATTTAACGGGTCGTGAATATCTCATAAAGCCGATATCACGGACCCCCTGAAGGAGCCATAAGGCTCCGCTTTTTTTGTATAAAAGAATTATTGGAATTAAATATTTTTCTAGATACCAAATAGATACCAAAAAAAATTTCAATTTTTCTGTCTTTATGCATGATTAAATTTAGAATAGTTTATTTAGATTTTGACTTATTTAATAATATTTCGTATAATACTACAGAATTGGAGGAAGAACTATGGATAAATATCTAGAAATACTATCTAAAATTAAAAGTAATAGTGGTGAGTGGACTTCACTTTTTGATAAAATAGAACAATATATTAAAGGTGAAATATCATCACAAGAATTAATGCTAAATACAGATGAAACTGCTAAAGGTGTTATATATAATGTAATTAACAAATTAATAAATTATACGGAAAAAGAAGTAAGGTATTTTATTGAATTGCCACAAGATAAGTTTTTCAATACAAGAAGTCAAAGGGCAATAATAGTTGGAAAAACGCAAAATATTGGTATAAACTATGAGTTGATGGAAACTATTGGACCAAACAATATGAAAATGCAATGTTTTGGTTTTGTTGATAAAAAATATATTGAAATTGAAGGTGATTTTTCTACGATTCCAAACGGTGCAATGTTATATCAAAGTGATTGGTATAGAATTATTAGTAAATACCCTTATTTATTAGAATTAATGCATTATTTATCAATCCATGATTATTATTCAAATTCTGACAAAGATGTCAGTTTAGAAGAAGAACAAAAAAGAATCAATGAAATAATTAATAGATATATTAATTCTCCAAAGGATAAAGAACCAAATGTTCATTGGATTGGAAAGGCAGAAACACAATATTTACCACAAGAAGTTATTGATAGTATTAATTTTATTATACCAATAGAGTATTTAACAATAGAACAAGTATTAAGTGGACAATTTGGTACATTTAAAGAATTATTAAGTTCTCAAAATACTCCTGAAAATATGAATAGTAGAAGAAAATAAAATAGCATATGTAAATAATACTAAACTCGAACTTAATTATATTTTATAGTTCGGGTTTTATTATACCTTGAATAATGATATAATTATGTGTATAGAAGGGTGCGATAATAATGCTAATATACAAAAAAACCTTTGAAAATATAAAAACTAAAAACTATAATTTTCCTATTGAAGACCAATTTTATGCTTCCAATGATGAGGCAATAGTTGCCGATGGTGTAACACGTGATCCCATTGGAATAAGTGATTTTTCAAAATATTCACATGAAGATTTTTTAAAAAAATACCCAAGACCTAGCGGTGCTGAAATTGCAGCTAAGGAAATTTGTGATACCTTTTCTAAAACATCAGGTTCTTTAATTGATAAATTAGTTAAGTGTAATGAAAATATAAAAAGAATTAATGAAAAATATATTTCAAACTGTGATTATTTAGAGAATGATTATTATGCTGCAGTTGCCTCGTGCATAAAAATAGAAAATAATACTTTGCATTATGCATATATTTGCGATTGTGGAGTAATTGTGTATGATAAATTTGGTAACGTCAAATTTCAAACTGAAGATGATAAAAGATTATATAGTGACCCTTATATTAATAATATTGGTATCTCTTGGGACTTACCTGAAGCACGAGTAATAGTTAGAAGAGATTATAGAAATAATCTAAATAATATTGTTAATGGGAAATGTATTTCTTATGGAGCAATAACAGGAGAAGATTCGGCTATAAAATTTATAAAATTAGGTAAAGTTAAATTATCTGAAGGAGACATAATATTAGTATATAGTGATGGATTCTATAACTTTTTGCGCGAAAAAGATTTTATATTCCAAATACTTAATTTCGAAGAAGAAAAATTTGATAAATATGTAGAAGAAAAATCTCAAAATGAATGTGGAAAGTATGGTGGAGAAAAAACAATAGTTTTATATAAAGAGGCTAACTATGAATAAAGAAGAAATATTAAAAAAAGTTGATATTTTATATATGATGTGGAAGAAAGGCGACCTTGGAGGAGAAGTTATGCCAGAAGATGAGAACCCACATTTAGATGCAGATTCTAAAGAAAATTATCTTTATTTCACACTACCAATGGCACTTAATTATCAAAGAAATTCTTATGACTTATGGAAAAATGCAAATAAGACATATGAAGATGAAGAAACAAGATTCGTATTTGATCCAAAATTATGTTTAGAAAAATCCTTTGAAGAGGTCCAATATGCACTTACAAAATATAAAGTCGCTTTACAAAAACAAAAGCAAACTGAAATATGGTTATCTTTATGTAATACATTTGTAGAACTATTTGATGGAGATATAAGAAAACTATTTGATGAATTAGATAATGATGTAGATAAAATAAGAAACTTTATTCAAAAAGATAATAAGAAAAAATTTCCTTATTTAGCAGGAATTAAATTATGTAATTATTGGTTATATGTTATTTACCAATATACAGATAGAAAATTTAAAAATGTAGAAAATCTAACGGTTGCTGCTGATGCGCATGTAATAAAAGCAACACATAAACTAGGACTAATAACAGATGAAGAACTAAATAAAAATGATGTTCAATTAATAGTAATAGATAGATGGAATGAATTATTTAAAGGTACAAAATATAAACCAATTGATATTCATACTGCTTTATGGCTATGGAGTAGAAACGGGTTTAAAGAACTAGATGAATCAATCTTAAATGAAGATGTATTTAAAAACAAAATTAAAGAAAGCTATGAAAAGAATAATTATATAGAAGACTATAGAAAAAGAGAATTACTTCAATTTGAAAAAAATATATTTGATCAAGTGATAAGTTATTTGCCAGAAAATGGAAATATATTGGACTTAGGATGTGGTAGTGGTTATCCTTATGATAGATATTTTGTTGATAATAATTTTAATTTAACAGGAGTTGATTTTAGTACTAAACATATAAATCAAGCAAGAAACAATAATCCTGGTGCTACATATATTGAAGGAGATATTGAAAAATTTAATTATGAAGCAAATTATGATTTAATAATGATGTTATTCTCTTTATTACATATTCCAAGAGAACATCATAAAGACATATTAACAAAAATTTATAATCATCTTAATGATAATGGAATTTTATTATTAACGTTAAGAGATGAAGATGTAGGTAATATGAAATATAGAAATGATTTCTGTGGTAATGAAATGTATTGGAGTTATTATAGTTATGATAAATATATTAAGTTGTTAAATGAAATAGGATTTGAAGTATTATACACAGTAAATCAAAATAAATTTGGAATATCAGAAAGTCATAATTGGCTAATATTAAAAAAATAAATAATTAACGGGGGAAAGAATATGGAACATATAATGAAGCTTAATGAAAATGCATTTAAGAGAATAAAAAGTGGCAAGAAAAAAAGAGAATATAGAATAAACGATGATAAAAGACAGCAAGTAAGAGTTGGAGATATTATTGTTTTTCAGAAATTGCCAGAATTAAAAGAAACTATAAAAGTTGAAGTTACAAATATAGATAGATATGAAAACTTTGAAGAAGCAATTACTAAACACTTTGAAGAAGATTTTATAGAAAGACATTCTAGTATAGAAGAAACCGTTAATTCTTTTTATGAAAAAGGATATTATACTGAAGAAGAAGTAAAGAAAAATGGTGTAGTTGTTTTTGAAACTAAGAAACAAAGACTTTTGCACTATAATGCTACTGCTTGTTATTTAAAAAAAGATGATAAAGTTTTAATGATTAAATTTAATAAAAAATGGGGACAAGTATATGCTCCTCCTGGCGGTAAATTTGAAGAGTGTGAATCACCTCTTGAATGTATAACAAGAGAGTTTTATGAAGAAACTGGATTAAATTTAGTTAATCCTAGATTACAAGGTATATCCTTTTGGCATGATTCAGTTGATGGAATAATATTTGTGTATACTGCTGAAGATTTTACAGGAGATTTAAAATTAACTTCTGAAGAAGGAACATTAGAATGGATAAAATTTGAGGATTTATCACAAATTAATCAATTTGATCAAAATAAATATTTCACTCCATATCTATTCAAACCCGAAGTATTTGAAGCAAAATTTATATTAGATGAAAAATGTAAGGTTAAAGAGTATATAATAAAAGGAGATTGATAATAATGGATATAAAGTTTGAAAAAGATGATTTTAAATTTAATGTAAGAAGTTCTTGCATAATAAAAGATAAAGAACATAGAAATGTACTTTTAACTAACATGAGAGCAGTAAAAGACCATGAGGCTTTTCTTTTGCCTGGAGGAAGATTAGAAATATTAGAAAATTCACAGGACGCAATATATAGAGAAATGCAAGAGGAATTAGGAATAACATTAGATTATAGATTGATATCAATAGAAGAAAATATTGTTGAAGATACAAAATTTCATATGTTGGAGTTTGTATTTTATGCAGAAATAGAATCGTTTGATGAAATAAGAACCTTAGATGATGGATGGGATAAATTTAAAATAGTACAAATTGAAGATATTGAAAATGTTGATATAAGACCACAAACAGTTAAAAGATTAATACAACAAGAAAATTATAATGGAATTACGCATAATATCAATTATGATTGGGCTGAATGCAACGAAGATATAAAAGGAATGAAAAAGTAATATTTGAGTAATTTGGAGGAACAAAGAATATGGAATTATATAGCACTTATATTGAAACAGATAAATTTGATGAAGTTGTGAAATTTTATGAAAAAATATTTCAAGTAAAAGGAAACACTTATACTAAAAATAGATGGATAGAATTTGATTTTGGTAATAAATTAGCAATTTATAATAAATTATATGATGAGAAAAAAATTAAAAGTGAAGATTTAAAAGATTGTTATAATGATGAATATATTAAAAATTTTAATATAAACAGAGGAGAAAAGAAGAATAATATTGTAACATTCAATTTTTATACAAGTAATCTAAAAGAAGAATATGAAAGAATAAAGAAAATTAATATTTGTAATATGTCAGAGATAATGTATGTTAATATTACAGAGCCATATTATTATTTTAATATATTTGATCCAGAAGGAAATACCATAGAAATTTGTAGTAATTCATTATAATAGGAGAATAAAGTGGAATTTGTAAAGGCAAAAACAATACTTACAAAAGTAAAAGATGGTAGTGAATGGTATGGTGTTGACTACAATATGAATCTATATAGAGGTTGTTCTCATGGCTGTATTTATTGTGATAGTAGAAGTAACTGCTATCATATTGATAATTTTGATAGGGTCAGAGGAAAAGAAAATGCTCTTTATATATTGGAAAAAGAGTTATCTAAAAAGAGAACAAAAGGTGTTGTAGGCATTGGATCAATGTCTGATACTTATAACCCATTAGAAATAAAATATGAACAGACAAGAGGAGCATTAAAACTTATATCAAAATATGGTTTTGGTGTTTCTATTGATACAAAGAGTGATTTGATTTTAAGAGATTTAGATTTACTTAAAGAGATTAATTCTAAAAATAATGTTATAATCAAGTTCACTATTACAACGCCTGATGATAGATTATCAAAAATAATTGAACCTAATGTGTGTGTATCTTCAAAAAGGTTAGAAGCAATAAAGATATTAAACGATAATGGTATATTTGCAGGAATTATGTTAAATCCAGTTTTACCTTTTATTACTGACAACGAAGAAGATATAAAGACATTGGTAAGACTTGCAAGTGAATATGGTGCAAAATTTATTCATACATATATGGGAATGACACTAAGAGAAAATCAAAGAGATTATTATTTCAATAAATTAGAGGAACATTTTATTGGATTGAAAAATAAATATATAAAAACCTATGGAGATAAATATAATTGTATGCCTCCAAACCATAAGTATTTATATAATGTGTTTGTTAAAGAGTGTGACAAATATGGAATACTTTATAAAATGGATGATATCATAAAAGCATATAAGAAAAAAGATGCAAGTAATGAACAGATTTCATTATTTTAGAAATAATCGGACTTATAATTTCGTTTTATAAATAGTTTTTATATACGATTTTATATACGAATTTTCTAAAATACCAAATGTTCTCGAGTGTAGTAGAATACAAAAACATCAAGTATTATAGGAAATTAAATAGTTTTATATGGTAAATAAAGCCGAAATACATGACCCCCTGAAGACGGAACAAAATCAAAGGTTCCGTCATTTTTTTGCCTATAAAATAAGGGATTGCGGAGTTTGACGATTTAAAAAGACATTTTTACATACGAATTATATACGAATTTTTTCGTATGTAAATCGTATGTAATTGATATTCTAAGACAAGTAAATCCCTATAAAATAAAGAAATAATATAAAACCCGCTCTCTTCAGTACGGTTTGAAAGAAATGTGTGATACAATATAGATATAGGAGGACCACATGACAGAGGTGAAAAAAGTAATAATTTTTAGTCATGAAAATGACATTGACGGTTTAGGAAGTATTATATTAGGAAAAATCGCATATGGCGATATAGATTATGTTTTGGCATCAAATGTAAATATTTTGGAAGCTAAATTTAGAGAACTTTTAGAAAGCGGCTCACTATATCAGTATGACAGGATTTATGTAACCGATTTAGCATTATATAATCCAGCTTTAGAAATGGTTAGTAGAGATTCCGTTCTTTCTAAAAAAGTTTTAGTATTTGATCATCATAAATCAGCAATAAATGAAGGCTGTGATAAATATGCTTTTACAACAATAATTGAGTCAGATGATAATGGTAAAAAAAGATGTGGAACTGACTTGTTTTATGAATATTTATATTCTAATGGTTTAATTTCTAAAACTCCAGCTTTAGATGAGTTTGTAGAATTGACGAGATTAGAGGATACATGGGAGTGGAAAAATGCTGGAGAACAAGGACAGAAAGCCCATGATATTGCAATACTATTTAATGCTATAGGAATAGAACAATATATAGAAAGAATGTACACAAGATTATGTATAAGTCCACCTAAATTTGATTTAACAGATGAAGAGAATAAATTAGTTTTAACTAAAAAAAATGAATATCTAGCACTTCTACAAAAAATATGGAGTGATGCGGAATTTTTTAAAGATGAATTAAATAATGATTTTGCCGCAGTATTTGCTAGTTATGAAGTTAGAAATGAGCTTGGAGAATATGTAAGAGGGCTTAACATAAATAACCTTAAATATTTGGTTCTTATTGCATTAGAAAAAGGTGCATTTGGGCAAAAATCTTATAGAGCAATCGCTAACGGATTCGATGTAGGTAAAATTGCTGAAGCACATGGTGGAAATGGTCATCCAGCAGCAGCTTCTGTAAACATTACTGAAGAGCAAAAAAAATTTGCACTTGTATTAAGAAAAACAAGTAATAGAGAAAGCATAGAATATTTAGTAAATAGTAGCTATGCAGAAAAAAAATAAATATAAATATTACATACGATTTTACATACGAAAAAACTAAATTTCCAAGTTGTCTCGAGTGTGCTTAAGTGTGAAAATAACGAGTAATAAAGGCATTTAACGAGTCACAAATATCCAATAAAGCCGAAATTTTTGACCCCCTGAAGGAGCCTTATGGCTCCGCTTTTTTTATACAAAAATAAAACAAAACAAAAATCTATGATATAATTGTATTAATAATGATAGGAGTAAGGAATATGAATGAATATGTTAACTTAAATCTAGAAAATATTGATAAAGAGCATATATGTTGCGCTATAGGAGATCCAAAACATCAAATAGGTGTAGATAAAAAGAAAGAATGGATAAAAGAAAAACTAAAAGATGGACATGTATTTAGAAAACTAAATGCTAGAGGAAAAACATTTATAGAATATGAACCAATAGAAACAGCATGGGTCCCAATAAGTGGAAAAAACTATGAGTATATTTATTGCCTATGGGTAGCAGGAAGTTTCAAAGGAAAAGGAATAGGAAAAGAATTATTAGAATATGTAATATTAGACTCAAAAGAAAAGAAAAAAAGTGGAATATGCACACTAGTATCAAAAAAGAAAAAACCATTTATAGGAGATAAGAAATTCTTTGAACACTTCGGATTTAAAGTAGTAGATACTATAGAAGACTATGAATTAATGGCTTTAAAATTCGATAATGAAAAAACACCAACATTCAATGAAAATGCAAGAAAAATGAAAATAGAAAATCAAGACTTCACCATATACTATACCAACGAATGTCCATACGTAGAATACGAAGTAAAAGAATTAAAAGAATATTCTGAAGAAAAAAACATAAAACTTAATTTCATAAAAATTGACTCATTAGAAAAAGCTAAAAATGCCCCATGTATAATAAATAATTGGGCAAATTTCTACAAAGGTAAATTTATATCAAATACAATACTAAATGCAAACTCATTTGAAAAACTAATTAAATAGAAGGTGTTAAAATGGATATAGAAAAATTCACAAATGATTTCATAGAACAACTAAAAAAGAAAAATGTTGTAGTATTCACAGGAGCAGGAATATCAACTGCAAGTGGAATAAAAGACTTTAGAGGAGAAAAAGGACTATATAAAGAAAACATAAATGCAGAAACAATACTATCACATAGTTTCTTTATAAATAATCCAAAAGAATTCTATAAATTTTTTAGAGAAAAACTAATAAATGAAAATATAAAACCAAATGAAGCACACCTAATGATAAGTAAACTTGAAAAAGAAGGATACATAAACTCATTAATAACACAAAATATAGATAATCTAGATAAAAAAGCACAAACAAAAAATGTAATAGAACTACATGGAAATGCAGAAAACTTCTACTGCACAAAATGTAATAAAAAATACAGCCTAAAAGATATAATTAATATGGATACTATTCCACTATGTACTTGTGGAAGTATAATTAGACCAGACATAGTACTATATGAAGAACAACTTGATATGTATAACCTAATGCACGCTAGAGAAGAAATAAAAAGAGCGAAAACACTACTAGTAATAGGAAGTAGCTTAAAAGTATATCCAGCCGCTCAATTAGTACATGACTTTATAGTAGAATCAAGATTCGATAAAGAAAAAAAACTATTCATAATAAATAAAGGAAAAACAGATTATGATGGATTCGCAAAAGAAACAAAATACGATGGAGATGTTATTAAATTAACAAAAGTATTAAAGGAGAAACTTTATGAAACTAAAAGAACTAGATAAAGATGAACTAATATTATATGAAAATACAAATAAAAAATTAGAAAAATTAACACTAACAAATAAAAAAATAATAATATAAAAACCAAAAAAACTTTTCAGAAAAAAAAATAAACTTAGAGAACATAAGAATGTACAAAGATATAGTACAAGTAAAACAAAAAAAATCGAAAATAATAATAAATAACAATATTGAATATAACTGCAAAAATAGTATAGAAGCAAGAAAAATAATAGAACAAATTACAACACAAAAAACAGGTAAAAATATACTAGAAAGAACAACAAATAAAGCAATAAATATTGGTAAACCAATAAAGGCAATAATAGAATTAGCAGCACTAGTAAAGGGAGCACCAGGCGCAATAAAAACATTAAAAAAAAGCGGAAAAGAATTAATACAAATACTTTTCAAGACACCAAAAAGATAAAAGAATCAGAATAAACTGATTCTTTTTTAGGTTTAAATAATTTAACAAATTTATATTACCGTATATAATAAATTGAAAGGTGATGGTAATATAAAAATATTAAAATTTATAGGTACTGGATATAATGATAAATATCAAGCAAAAATAAAAATATACCAAAACAATAAAAAAATATTTGAAGGAACAACATATAATGGAATTATAAAAGTTGATTTAAAAGAAAATACCATATATAAAATAAAGGCATATTTTCTAAATGAAAAAATAAATACATATCTATATGTAACAAGAAAATGTAAATATACATTTATATTTACACATGCACTATATAAGTCAAGAACTATCACTATTTCATTAGTAGATTTATACTATAATCTACCCATAGAAAAAGGAGAGATAAATTTATGGCAAAAATAGTAACTATCACAAACGGTACAGGACAAACCGAATTAATTAATGATACCTATACCGTTACAGCTGAAGTTTCTGGATATGAAAATTCAACAATAACACCAAGTAGTATAACAGTAGATGAAGCAACTAATACTTATGCATTTACAATTTCCGCAACAGGAACACTTACACTACATGTAACGGATACTGGAACAACAGCAGGAACACCAATAGTAGGAGCTACATTCATAAGAACTGATTCAACAGGAACAGAATATGGAAACGTAATCACAACAGATACAAATGGTGATGCAGTATTTAATAATGTACCATTTGCTGAAACAAATGCACCACTAATATATTATAAGCAAACTGCATCAGATGGTGATCACGAATTCGATAGTACAGTACAAAGTACATCATTAGCAACACAAACACAAACTGTTGAAATAACTAATACTCCAGGAGCTACAAGAACAATTAACTTAACAGATGCAAACTATCAAAACCTACCAATTGAAACAGCCTCATTAACACTTACAAACTAATCCCATTTTGGGATTTTTTTCATAAGAAAACATATTGAAATAAATAACAAAAAATAATATAATTATAGTAGATTATAACAAGGAGTGTAAAAATGGTCGATAATTTTTTCCAAGAACGATTTAATAAAAATATAAAATTTTATGAAAAAAAAACTGAACAAGAATTAGAAGAAAACTATAATTATTTATACGATAATATAGAAAAAAAAGACATATATTTAGCGGAATTAGCAATCATAAAAAAAACAATAAAAAAAGAACAAGAAAGCAAAATCACAACACAGATTAACTTTAATGATTATATAAGTATAATAGATGAACTATATAATCAAATTGAAAAAATGAATCCATCTGAAATTTACAATCACCAAGCCAATATTGAATTAATTATAACTGCTTTAAAACTCTCATTAAATAGCCCAACTTGCTTTAAAGTAAATGTTGAAAGATTGAAAAATATTAATTTAAATAGTGAATTAAACACTTTTATTAGTAACGTAAGAAAAAAAGGTGAAATAAGTAATACCTCACTGAAACAATTAAAAAAAGAACTATTACAAGAAATAGGAAAACAACAGTATTTAATAGAAATAAAGAAAAAAAGAATGAGAAATACCGATATATTAAAGAATTTCGAAGATTTATATTATAAACTAAATGCCAATCAGATAGATTTATATGCTTTTATGGGTGCAGCATTTCAATTGAATTTTACTCAGGAAGAAAAAAGAACAATATTAGATATAACTCAAAAAAGAATTATGGATGATTCTGAAAAAAATAAAGAACTTTTTAACTATAAAATATCCTCATTTATATCTGATTTTAAAAAAATAAATGAATTAATAAATAATGATATAAATGAAATAAAAAACGGTATTAACACTATAAAGAAAATATCTGAAAATATTGATGATAATGGCTTTCTAATCCAAAAAATTAGTGATGAAGAAATTGACAAATATATAAACATAATTGATTCACTAAATTTAGATATTGTTTCTTTAACACAAGAAATGCTAAAACAACAAAATCGATTCATGAAAAAACAAAGAATTGATCAAATAGCAAACCAAATAGAAAATAAAACAGAAATTTTATCAAAAAAACAAGCTGAAGAAAAGAAAATAGAATCATCAAATAAAACAAACTACAGCCAAATATTATCTACTGCAAATAAAATACTAACCTTCATAACAGAATCAAATTATAACTTAGAACTTGATGAACTTGAAAGTATTTTTGTAGAAGAATTAAAAAATAACAAAGTCGATGAAGAAAAGATAGAAGAAATAATGAATTCTGCAAGTAGTGAAGAATGTAGAATGAAGTTTATTATTTACGGACTTAAATATCAATTAGAAAACATTAATCAAAATGATGTTGATAAATCAATGAATTTAATAAAACTTTATATAGAAAAATTTGGCAATTGTTATACAAAATTGAAAAATGAACAAGCAACTAATACATCAATAACACCAGAACAATTTGATAAAAAAATTGAAGAAATAAAAGAAGAATTATTTGAAATTAAAAACCAAATTGATGAAGACATCATAAAACAACTTGACAGTGAAAAAATAGAAGACTTAGAATCATATAGTAGACTTATCTTTGAAAATATGAATGAACGTGAAAAGAAAAAATTAGATTATTTTTTAGAACAATCAGGCTTAGATTTTACTACTCTAAAACTATATAAGACATATGTCAATTTAAAAGGTCAAATATCAGAAACCGAAATTCTGATTGAAATGATTAATGAAGAAAAATTAACAGAATTTTTACCACAAGCAGAAGAAAAAATTAAACTAATATCTAATCTATTAAAACAATATAATGACTCAAAAAAAGCATATGAAAAAGAACAAATAAATAGAACTAAATCATCTCAAAAAATAAATAATAATATAGTAGTGTATTTTGAAACTGATGATGGTATAACACAAGTTGAAGAGAGAATGATGGAAGATTCTAAAATATATGGAAAATATAAACCAGCCGAATTAAAGAATATTGAATATTTAATAACCCTTTTAAAAGAAGGTACAAAAAAAGAAATAGATGAAAAATCTAAAGCAATAGTACAAACTAAATTAAAAACTAACAAATCTAGTGATGCAACTTTTGGAAGAAGAATTAGTACAAGTGGTTCAACAAGACTAGCATATAAACAAATTCCAAGCAGTGTTTTAAATACTGATAAACCAGTATACTTGGTAATTTCAGGCGGAAAAAAGATGTCAGACAATTCAGCAGTATATGAAGATGCAATATATTTAAGCGATAAAGTAAATAAATTTATTAGCGAATATGAGAGCCTTACAACAGAAGAACAAAAACAATCATTCATGGACCATCAACAAAAACTAGAAAAAAGATTAATAGAAATACTTCAAAATGGAAGGGGGAAAAATGATGAAACAACAATTAGAAAGTAAAGACTCATTACAAGCAGTAATAAATATATTAAAAGAAAGACTAGAAAATCTTCCTGAAATAAATACAAATTTTTCTTTAGAAGAATATCAGACAGCTATTAATTCAATAAATAATGATATATTTGAAATACCTAGTTATGAAAAAATGCTTTATGATGAATCAAAAATAAACGAACAAGAACTCAATAATTTTTGTAATACTTTAAAAATATTAAAAAATAATAAATTCATTCAAATAACAGATAATCAAAAAGAAGACATAAAAAAAAGTGATATATACAAAAATATAATTGCTTTAATCAATGATAACATAAAAAAAATGACACAAGGGCAAGATATAAAAGAATTAATAGATGAAATGATTAAGAATAATACTTTAGAAGATTCAACAATTGATAAACTATATGAAATACTTAAAAAGTATAATATTTCAAAAAAAGAAACGATTATTATTTTTAAAAATTTGATGATGTACATTAATAATATACAAAATAAAGAAACTGATGCTAAACAAAAATTAACAGAAGAACAGTTAATAGAATTATTCAGTAGATATGGATATGATTTTAACAAGGTACTTAAAGAATTTCAATCAAAACTACTTCTTGATGGAAATTTAAGCAATATAGAAGAAATGTTTCAAAATATGCCACACTACAGAATTGAATTCAATGAGAAAAATAAAGCACATTTATATTTAATACTTAAATCAAGTAAAAAAGCATTAGAAAAAATGAAAAACCTAAGTGAAAAATATGGATTTGATTATTTAGAAATATTGGAAAAATCACCAGCTCCATTTATGCATAAATCAAGCATTAATGATGTAAAACAAGCTAGACCAAATGATCCAGAAGAAGATAAAAAAAATATAACGAGTGCATTCGAAGATTTTTGTGAGAATATAGAAATAATAAGTAAACTAGGTTATAACATTCCACTTGTTATAAAAAAAGCATTTTCCGTATTTACTAAATCAAGTACAATAATTAAAAGAAATGTAGAATTACTAAGACAATACGATTTCTTTGAAGGAGATAATTTAGCAATAACTGGTTGCGCATTAAGTGCATTAAAATCATCAAATTTACAGGAAATTATTGATATTTTTATTGAATTAGGCGAACTACAATACATAAAAGATAACGCATCAAGATTAATTCTTGATAAGAATTCACAAATAATTAAAAGAATATATTTTGCGAAAAAGAATCAGAAAGAATTACCAAATATTAAAAAAATAAAGGCTGGTAAAGAAATGCTTACAGGAATAATAACAACTGAAGAAAATAAAGAAGTAGACAAATATATAGATTTAAAGAGCATAAAACACACTGTCTTTGATGAAGAATTAGATAAAGAAATAGGAGAATTATTAAAAAGTGTCATAAAAGAATTAGACAATCAAACTAATATAGATGACATTGAAGAAATTAACTTCTTAGACAATAACTACAAAAAAGATAAATATGTATATGATTTCAATGGAACAATTATATCTAATAGAAAAGTAAAAAAGCTTTATCCATTGCTTTTAAATAAATATCCAAAACTAGATAGAAGAAAACTATTACTTTATGCAATTACATATAACAGTATGATGAGTAATGAAGAATTCGAAAATATAAGTAATATAATAATTGCGAAGGAGAAAAAAATATGAATTATTTATTAGATTTAGGTTTCAACAACGAAACAATAAATAAAATACTTGAAATTAATGGAGATACGATAAGTTTATCATTTGAATGTAATGAAGAAAACATAACAAATATAATTAACTATTTAAAAAAAATAGGAATTAAAAATATTGATCAAATACTAATATACGAAGTGGATTTTTTCTTAAACAATTTTGAAGAAGTAAAAAGAAAAATAAATAATTATGAAATAATAGATAATATAAATGAAGATTACGCATATGTTGAAAACTTGTAAAAAAAAATTAAGACTATTTGTCTTAGTCCTTTATGTATAAAAATAGGAGTGAAATTATGAATGAAGAAATGAATAGAGAATCAAACCTAAAAAAATCAGGAATTTTAAGTTATGCAATTTTAATATTACTAATGATTATAAGCTGTATAATCGCATACTATTTTTTAATAGTAAAAGAACCTAAAGAAAAACCAGAAACAATATCAACCGATATACTTTATACAAAAGAATCATTACCAAGAGTAGATGCATCTTTAGCTACTCAACCACTAGTAGATGCATTTGTACTTAACTTCACAGGAAAAACAACTAAAGAGTTGGGAGTAGAATATACTAATACAGATCCAGCATACACAAAACTAATAAACAATGAAGCAGACCTAATAGTAGTTACAGAACCAAGTGAAGATGAACTAAAAAGAGCTAGTGACGCAAATGTAGAACTAGAAGTAACAAAAGTAGTAAATGAAGGATTTGTATTCTTTGTAAATAAAGATAACAAAGTAGACTCATTAACACTAGAACAAATAAGAAGTATATATTCAGGAGAAATAACTAACTGGAGTGAAGTGGGTGGAAATGACACAGAAATAATCGCATACCAAAGACCAGAAAACTCAGGAAGTCAAACTGGACTATATAGCTTAGTTATGAAAGGATTACCAGTTAAAGCTAGAACACCTAAAGAAGAAGTTAATCTTTCAATGGCAGGAATTATAGAATATGTATCAGACTATGAAAATGGATTAGACGCAATAGGATATTCATACTATTACTACGCAAATGAAATGTACTATAATGAAAATTTAAAATACTTAGGAATAAATGGAATAAAACCAACATATGAAACTATTAAAGATGAATCATATCCAATTCTAACAGCTTACTATATAGTAACAAGAAAAGATGAAACAAACGAAAATGTTTTAAAACTAAAAGAAGACATGTTATCAAAAAGAGGACAAGAAGTCGCAACAATTGCTGGATACGTTCCTTGTAAATAGGTGAACCATGAAGCATGGGAAAATAATAATTATTATTATATGGATATTATTATTAACAGGAATATTCATATATTCAAAAATAAAAAAAGAAGAAATAATAGAACCACCAGAAGTAATAGAACAAACAACTGAAATAGAAGAATCATTAGATAAATACGAATACATAGATTATATGGGCTACTATGATGAAAATGATTTATCAACTGAAAAACTATACATAGACGAAGAACAACATTTCTCATATATAAAAATATCTGGATTAAAAGATAAAATACTAGAATCTGAAATCAATAGAAAACTATATAATATGGTTAGTGAATTAAAAATAAATGATTATAAATATGCACATTCATATGTATCATTAAATGCATTCAACATATTATCAGTTTATACAGAAGCAGTAAATGCTAATGATAACTCATTTATTCCATTAAATATAGATCTAAAAACAGGTAACGAAATAACTCTTAGTGATATAGTTAATACCAAAAACTTAATCAGACCACTCTCACATGCATTTTATGATTCGGCATCATTTTTGATAAATTCACAAATAAAAAGAAAAACAATGTATTTAGATGAATACAATGATTGTATTAAAAACGATTATTCATGTGACGGCTTATTAAGTGGATTAACATTAGATGAAACAAAAGAATTAATTAAAACATATGAAAGCTATATACCAACTATTGAAGCTGAATCATTAAAATATGCTAGAAACTTTGATATAAATACTAAGTTTTACATAACTTCAGCAGGAATTACTATTCCGAATGTAAAGATGTATGATTTAAAAGGTAATAATGACATAATGTTATATACAAAAGATAATCCAAGACTTTTTAACTACTATTATAAATATAAAAATAATAATATATATGATGGAACATATGAAGGAATAAAAAACATAATGCTATCAGAGTACATACAATATTTGCAAATAGAAAAACCACATACTGAATTAATAGATGATTATGCATTAATACATTTTGATTCATATGATAAAAAAGATGAAGAAAATAAACAATTACTAGATGGATATATAAAAAGACTAGATAAAAATAACTTTACATTTATATATGAAGCATCAATTTATAAAGACGAATATTTTTCATTTGTAGAATGCACAATGACTAAAGATACATATAATAATGAAGTTAAAAAAGAATTCGCAGACGGAATGTTAAAAAGTAGAAATACACAAGGACATTACGGATTAAAAAATCAAAATATCTCCTGCGAAAATAAAACAATATATTTAAATAATTTAAATGTAGAAGTTATTAATAATTATGATACTGGTGGTATAACAGTTAATCATATTATTAAAATAGTAGACAATAGAGAAAAAACAGAAGAAATTAATAATACAATACAAAATGAATTAAACGAATTGATTAATAAATATAAAAGTATAGGCGTATATATAAGAAATATAACAGAAACACAAATATATATAGAAATTGATTATCTTGACAATGATTTTAAAAGATATACTAAAGAATTAATATTTGATTTATAATCCCAATTTTTGGGATTTTTTGATATAATTAAATAAGGAGGTAAATATGGAATTATTACAATTATTCGATGAAAATAAAAATATGCTAAATGAAAGTATAGAAAGAGATAAAAAGAAAGAACTACCAGAAGGTAAATATTTTATGATTATACTTTTATTTATAGAAAACAATAACAAATTCTTAATACAAAAAACTTCAGTTAATAGAGAAAGTGAATATGCTACAACTGGTGGACATGTAACATATGGAGATACTGCAATTAAAACAGTTATAAAAGAAGCATATGAAGAATTAGGATTAGTATTAGAAGAAAATGAAATAAAAGAAATAGAAACAGTAACACATAACAAAGCTCATGTTGGAATATATTACTGTAATAAAGAAATTGATATTGATAAACTAACAATACAAGAGGAAGAAGTAGATAGTTTATACTGGATGAGTATAGATGAAATTAATGAATTAATTAAAGAAGATAAATTTAGAAAGAGTAATATAAAAGCACTTGAAAAAGTGTTGGAGAAAACAAGATGAGAGAAAAAAAGGAAAACAAAGATAATGGAAATATTAGATTTATATGATAAGAATTTAAAAAGAATAAATAAAACAATTATTAGAAGAGTAGATGAAATACCAACTGATTCATATATAATGTTATCATATGCATTAATAATAAATACCTTTTAGAACAAATGACAGAAAGAAATAATTTTAAATATGCGATTCCAGGAGGACATATATTAACAGGTGAAAATGGACTACAAGGATTAATTAGAGAATTAGAGGAAGAATTAGGATTAAAACAAGTAAATATAAAACATATAGATACAACTATTTTTCCATATAACAACTATATCTTTAATATATATTTAATAGAAGATAATATTGATATAGAAAAATTAATACTACAAAGAGAAGAAGTTATTAATGTCAATTGGTATAGTACCAAAGAAATAAAAGAACTAATCAATAAAGATTTAATCCCAAAAGGATATGCATATATATTAGATAAATATATATAGTTTTGACTTTTTAACAAATCTATGTTATATTAATATTGCTTTTGAAGGGGAGATTAATATGTTAAAACTAACTACGAAAACTTATACTAAAAAATTAAAAATCAATAAATAACATTGGTTGTTTTAACATTGCTTTATAAAAAAATGCAAAGTCTATTACAATCAGTAGTAGACTTTTTATTAAAAACTATAATATAGGACACGATTATTAAGAGTTATTTTAAAGAGAGTTATCATATGGTGGAAGATAATAAATAATATTAATAATTACTACCTATTAGTCGCACAGGAAACTGATTGCCCGATAATATCGGTTATAAAAATTAAGTAAAAAAGAGGATGGTACCGCGCTTTTTGCGCTCCTTAGGTATCATTCTCTTTTTTTTTTTAAAAGGAGATGATAAAATGACGGAAGATACGATTAATCCCTTTTAAAAGCACATAGAAAGAAGGAATAAATATGAATAAAAAATGTTGTGAATTACTAAAAGAAGTAATTAATAAAAACTATAAAAATATAAGACTAGATAATATGTCTTATAACGATGAAGAATTCTATTATGAATTTAAAGCAGATGAACAAGTAAGTGAAAAAGACTTTGAAAAACTAGAAAGTGAAATAAAACAGAACAATGTATATGTAAAACTATTAAAAATAAGCGGTGTATATTATAATGGAGATTCATCTAATGAAATGATTCAAAGAATAGTAGGAAAAGCATTTAATAATGAAGAAGAACTAAAAGAATATAATAAATTCTTAAATGAAGCATTATTAAGAGACCATAGAAAAATAGGACAAGACTTAGACTTATTCTGTTTCTCTGACTATGTAGGACCAGGATTACCACTATATACTCCAAGAGGAACAATTGTTAAAGATGAACTACAAAAAGAAATAGAACGCGTTTGTAGAAAATATGGATTTCAAAAAGTAAGCTGTCCATCACTAGCAAGTATCTCATTATTTGAAACTTCAGGACATGCTAAAAAATTCAATGATGAACTATTTAGAGTAAATTCACCAAAAGGTCATGAATTTGTACTAAAACCAGTACAATGTCCACATCATACTCAAATATATGCATCAAAACTAAGAAGCTATAAAGACCTACCAATTAGATATATGGAATCAGATAAACAATATAGAGCAGAACTACAAGGTGCAGTAAGTGGACTATCAAGAGTATACGCAATTACTGTAGAAGATGGACATGTATTCTGTACTAGAGACCAAGTAAAAGAAGAAATAATAAGTATTGTTAATCTAATAAAAGACTTCTACTCAAGAATGGGACTATGGGATAATAATTGGGTATCACTATCAGTAAGAGACTATGAACATCCTGAAAAATATATAGGAGATAAAAGTGATTGGGATTTATGTGAAAACCTACTACAACAAATATCAGATGAATTAGGACTAAACGCTAAAAAATGTGAAGGAGAAGCAGCTCTATATGGACCAAAACTAGACTTCATGTTTAAAGATGCACTAGGCAGAGAAGTACAAATACCAACAGTTCAAGTAGACTTCGCAACTCCAAAAAGATTTGGACTATTCTATATAGATGAAAAAGGAGAAAAACAAACTCCAGTAATGGTACATAGAGCAGTACTAGGATCATACGAAAGATTTATAGTATTACTACTAGAACAATTTAAAGGAGTACTACCAATATGGTTATCTCCAGTACAAGTAAATATAATACCAATAAATGTAAAATATCATGACGAATACTGTAAAAAAATATACGAACTATTACTAAATGAAGACATAAGAGTAGAATATGATAATTCTTTAGAAAGATTTAATAAAAAACTAATGAATAGTAATCAAATGAAAAATCCTATTAATATAATAATAGGAGACAAGGAAAGGGACAATAACCTAATTAGTTATAAAAAATATAATAGTGATGAAACTATATCATTACCTATAGATGAATTTATAAAATATATAAAAGGAGAAATAAAAAAAAGATAATTAAAATAATAGACAAGATTTAATAATTTGTGATAATATTTAGTTAGAAAGCGCTAGTACAGGCTTTAAAGAGTTTTTGTATTGGCGTTTTTTTCTTTATATAATTTGCATCATGATTTTCAAAATATAATAAAAAAAAATTTAATAGTAGCTTTAGTATAACGCATGAGTTATGATATAATATTTTACTAAATAGAGGTGATTTTATGCCAAATCGAAATGCATCATCGACAATTACTGGGTTTGAGTACCAAGTTAATGTTGCAATATATTTTATGTTTAAATATTTAAAAGAAATATCTTCTACAAATTTTGAAGGTGAAAAAGAGGATGTGGAAATAAATTTTAATAATTCAAAAAAAATGATGATTCAAGCAAAGGCACAAGCTACCAATTTATATGATGAAAGTAACAATGTATCAAAATTAAATAAATCATTATTAAGCTTAGCAGAAGCTGATAGTAAAGATGTCGATAGTTTATGCTATGTATCAAATATGTTAAATCCACTTAAGACACCATCTAATGAATTTGAATATTCTGGAGTTACATTTAAATATTATAATGAATTATCAGAAGAATCCCAAAGAATAATTGATGAACAAATTCGAAAAAATATAGGTAGAAAAGGTCAATCGTATAAAGTAAATACTGATAAATTAGCAATAATCAAATTGCCATTTTTTGGGATTGATTATGAAGAAAGACATAAATTTATTATTGACGAGGCAAAGGCTGTTTTAACAATGATGAGTGACACTTTGAGATGTAAAGGTGTTTCTTTCGTAACTTTTTGTGAAGCGAGATTTTTAGATAGTGGTAAAGATGCAAAAATAACGATTTCAAAAAGAGATTTTTGTGATTGGATTATACTAACAGAATTAGATAGTTTGGATTTATCAAATGACGGGTTGAATATTGGAATTGAAGAAACAGATTATTATGATGCATATCAAAAATATAAAGAATTTATTGATTCAAAAGTTTCTAATTATGAAAATTATATGAGAGTATATTCTTTGTATAATAAGAAAAAAATTAAAGAATCAGTAAGTATAAATGATTTTGTAAAAAATGAGAAAATTAGTTTATACAATTACTTTTTTCAAGATGATATATCCTGTAAAAGTGAAATAGATAATCATAAAAGATTAGATGTTTATATCTCTCAAATATTGAGTTATGCAATACTGAAGAAAAAGAGTATTATAGAGAAGATAAAACAGGAGGCAAATTTATGAAATTGGAATATTTAATTGTTAGAATTGAAAAAAAAGAGTATAGGTATAACTTTGATACAAATACATTAATTTATAGTGAAGATAATTCTAAAGGTAAAACAACTTTAATTAGATTTATTTTATATGCCCTTGGCTATCAAATACCAGCAACGGAAGGAATAGGAGATTTTGATAAGTTTTATTTTGAATTAAAAACAATTGTTAATGGAAAAAATATGCTTTTAAACAGAAAAGGTAATATTCTAAATTTAATGGTTGACGTTTCAAAAATGGATTATGTTCTTCCTGCTCAAGAAAATGAATTGTTTTCATATATCTTTGGTATTGAAAACGCTACTGTTCTAAATAATTTGCTTGCTGTATTTTATATTGATCAAGAGAAAGGATGGACCTTACTAAACAGAGGAAAAATAATAGGAAATAATAGATTTAATATTGAAGAATTTATTGCCGGCATATCAGATATTGATATAAATAGGTTATTGGATGAAAAAAAAGTCATTAATCATGAATTGAAAAAATATAGGTATTTTAAAAATGTTGTTGATATTAATTCTGAATTTGAAAATGAAGACGATGATAAGACAATATTAAATTATGAAAAGCAAAGTCTAGATGAACTACTTGTTGAACAAAAGCAACTTGAGTTAGAATTAAAAAAAACTGAAACAGATAGAAGACGTATCGAAAATAATTTGGCAGATAATAAAAAGTTTGCTAACACTATTGAATCTTACGGATTAATGATTTCATACAAAGGGGAAGAATTCTGTTTAACTAAAGATAATTTAATGGATTATAAGTTTAATCAAGAATTGTTGAAAATGCAAATAGAAAATTGCAAAATACGAGAAAGTAAGCTCAAAAAAAGAATACAAGAAATAATTCATATTATAAATGAAAAAAATTCTTTGTTTTCTATTGAAGATTTATTTTCTAATCTTGAAAGAACTATTGAATTGGGTAAAATAGATATAGCGCAGATAGATAAAGTAATTCGTCAATTAACAAATAGAAGAAACCAAATTAATAAAAATATAAAAAATAAATTGGTTTTTAATAATGATCAGTTGTTGAGGTTTTATGAAACAATAGAAATGTATGCATATGAACTAGGAATCTCTAAATATATTTCAGAGAAAGGTCCAAAATTTGTTTTAACTAATCAATTAAAAGGTTTGAGTGGAAGAATTTTGGCTCAAATGTCATTTGTTTTTAAATTATCATATATTAAAAATATAGATGAAATATACGGTCTAAAGTTACCTATTATAATTGATTCTCCAAGAACAAATGAATTGTCTGAGGATTCAACTAATGATATGATGAGAATTTTAAATAGAGATTTTAATAACCACCAAATAATAATTGCCTCAATTTATAAAAGTGATATTATTAAGTTTTCAGAAATCTGCTTAAACGATGGCTTAATGTCATAAAATAATAATTAAAATAAGAGTATAAACAGTTTGCACTCTTCCCCCTGAAGAGGCGTCGAAAGACGTCTCATTTTTGTTAAACCAAGTGTTTATAAGGGATTGCGAGGTTTCATATTTTAAAAAATTGCCTTTTACATACGAATTACATACGATTTTTTTGTATGAAAAACGTATGTATTTTTATTATGAAGCCTTATAAATACTAGAAAATATTGAATTCTGCTCTCTTCAGTATGGTGTGGGCGAAAATCTGTGATATAATGTTTATAGGAATTAGTCTTATTAGCTAGTTGGATATTAAAATAATATTGGGAGGAATATATGGAAAAAAGTTTAATACTAATAACTGGATCAGTTATGAATTCTAATCCTGAATCAGTAAACACTTATAACGAATTAATTTCACTTATTGATAAAGAACGCTATGATGTATCTTCTCCACTTGATACAATGCAATTTACTGGAACTGACCATGAAAGATATGAAAGAGCTATTCAAATATTAAGTAAAGCAAGTTTAATGATTGCTGAAATGAGTAATGTTTCAACAGGCCAAGGAATGGAGATACAACAAGCAGCAATTTTGGGAATACCAATTCTAGTGATTGCTAAAAATGGTAGTAAAGTTTCTGGACTTGTGAAAGGATGCCCTGTTGTAAAAGATATAGTCTTTTATGAAGATGTTAAAGATATAAGTGACTAACTATAAGAAGTCAAGCATTTTTTTATAAAAAAGTTTATATAGTTTTTCGTCCACTCAAAAGGCCTTCAAAAATACCAATTTTTTTTGAAGGTAGATAAGCAACAAAGTACAACTTTG
>Ga0247611_10003121_pt1 | contig 25143 bp, 25 predicted proteins | sample 177DNAGHGhighgp2_FD_192422 | JGI IMG/M metagenome (GOLD analysis project Ga0247611, IMG submission 192422) | Sheep rumen microbial communities from Palmerston North, Manawatu-Wanganui, New Zealand - 1770 DNA GHGhigh gp2 | ecosystem: Host-associated > Mammals > Digestive system > Stomach > Rumen... | reverse complement strand
TAGCCAAGAATTATCTGTCAGAGAAGGAAGTGGATGAACTGAACTTGCTGACGACGGCTTTCCTCGAAATTGCAGAGCGAAGGGCGAGGCGGCATGTCTTGACAACGATGGCTGAATGGAAACAGGTTTTGGAGCACTATCTGAAAGTGTCGGATGCTGACATTCTGCCCGATGCAGGTTCCGTGACTCACGAGGAAGCTGAAGCTAAAGCGTTAGGGGAATATGAGAAATTTTGGAGGATTCAAGATCAGACCTTCCTCTCAGACTTTGACAAACTGATAGAAGATTTAAGCAAATAAGCACAGAAATCTAATCCCCACACCAAGTATTAAAGTGTGGGGATTTGGTTTTTGAACACCTTATCAAGCTTTGCGGCGATTTTGCGGCGATTTCGGGGCTCAAATTTGGAAATGAGAACCAAAAATGGAACTCTGATTTCCTTATACGAAATATCGAGAACCCCTTTGTTTATGGGAGTTTCTCGATATTTTCGGTGTGTGATCCCGTTGGGATTCAAACCCAAGACCTTCAGAACCGGAATCTGACGCTCTATTCAGCTAAGCTACGGGACCTGTCGTTCGAAAACGGATGCAAAGGTACAACAAAAAAGTGAAAAGCGACAAACGTAAAGGGGAAAGTTTGAAAGAATTATAATCTTTTAAGAGTCTGCTTTAGGATGCAAAATGATAGAAAAAGCCAAGGATTGCTGTCATTTTGCAAAAATAATTAGGAATTTTGCTTGCAGATTAATATAAAAGTAGTACCTTTGCAGCCAAAATTGAGAATAATAGATAATTGTAAATAAGTAAATCATACATAGTCAAGATGAGTCAACTGATAAAACCGATTGGATATGAGCCGTTGCTAGATACGAAACAGACCGAGCAGGGCATCAAGCTAATTAAGGAATTCTTTCAGCAAAACCTGTCGACAGAACTTCGGCTGCGCCGTGTGACGGCACCGCTCTTCGTGCTGAAGGGCTTGGGTATCAACGACGACCTGAATGGCGTGGAGCGTGCAGTGACATTCCCTATTAAGGACTTGGGCGATGCTTGTGCTGAGGTGGTGCACTCGCTGGCAAAGTGGAAGCGGCTGTCGCTGGCCGAGTACCAGATAGAGCCGGGCTATGGCATCTATACGGATATGAACGCCATCCGTGCCGACGAGGAGCTGGACAACCTGCACTCGCTGTATGTGGACCAGTGGGACTGGGAGGCTGTGATTACGAAGGAGCAGCGTACCATCAGCTACCTGAAGGATGTGGTGGAGCGCATCTATGCTGCCATCCGCAGGACAGAGTACCTGACGTGTGAGACATATTCGCAGATTAAGCCTTTCCTGCCTGAGAAGATTCACTTCATTCATGCCGAGGAGTTGCTGAAGATGTATCCTGACAAGACGCCGAAGGAGCGTGAGGATGCTATCTGCGAGGCTTACGGTGCTGTATTTATAATTGGTATAGGCGGTAAGTTGTCGAACGGTGAGAAGCATGACGGCCGTGCTCCTGACTACGATGACTGGTCGACGATGGGCGAGAACGGGCTGGAGGGTCTGAATGGTGACATCCTGATATGGTATCCCGTGCTGGGTCGTTCGTTCGAGCTGTCTTCGATGGGTATCCGTGTGGATAAGGAGAGTCTACTGCGCCAGTTGCGGATTGAAGGCAAGGAAGAGCGTAAGAGTCTCTATTTCCACCAAAAACTGCTGAACGATGAGTTGCCGCTGTCCATTGGCGGTGGTATCGGACAGAGCCGCCTGTGCATGGTGTTGTTACACAAAGGACACATCGGCGAGATTCAAGCTTCTATCTGGCCGGAGGATATGCGGCAGGAGTGTAAGAAACTCGGAATGACACTGATTTAAAGCAGTCGTAGCGGACTAAATGATGTGGCCTTCTTTGACCTAAAGGTACAAAGTGTGGCACGCAATCGGCCAAATATAAAATAAAAAATAAGAAATAAGAAATCCTACGCCAATTGTAGGTCAAGGAGATCCCTCAGTTTCGCGATTGAGGGATTTTCTTTTACCATCTGCTCATATTGTTCGCGGCGGGTGAGAATCTTTCCTGCCTCGTGATGCTCGGCCTGGCGCATGGTCAGCGTGATGGCATTGTTGCGAAGGTGAAGCTTCAGGGTGTTGAGAATTTTACCCTTGATTTGCTGCATCTGTTCGAGTGCCAGCTGGTTTTCTGCCACAATCTCCACGGCGGGGTAGTCGGTGATGACGGGACTCATGTTCTTCATGCGGGTGGCGATGCCACTGAATTGCTGTGGCATGCGGTTACACATGGACATCCATTCCAGTTCCAGCTCTTGCTGGTCGAAGGTGTGCTGTGTTGCTGCGTTGTCGTTTCCAACCTTGGCCTCCTCGGCAGGGGCGTCGCCAGGTGTCTGCCCCTTTGGCTGGTTCAGCAGATTCTTCCATGACGTAGTGATGCTACTGAGCTTAGGACGCTTGGCAGGCGATGGAGTGGGGGCGGAACTGGTAGTGGAAGTGGTAGTTGTAGTAGAAGGGGTCTTCACGGGAGTAGATACAGCAGGCTCAGCCGCAGCCACCTGTGGAGCTGCTTGCTTGGGCTGAGGCTGCTGCATCAGTTGCTTAAACAGGGATTTCAGTCTTCTGGGGCGACGCCCCGCGCTGGGCCCCTCGTCGGGCTGGGTAATCTGGGCTATCTCGATGAGCGTCAGTTCGACGAGTAGCCGCTTGTTCGACGACTGGCGGTAGTTGATGTCACACTGGTTCATCAGTCGTAGCGCTTCGTAGAGCATGCGCGTTTCGCACTTCTGTGCCTGCTGCTGGTAGCGCTGGCGCTGCTGGTCGCTAACTTCAAGCAGCGACAGTGTCTGTGCGTCCTTGGCCATCAGCACGTTGCGCACATGCTTGGCCAGTCCCTGGATGAGCAGTCCGCCATCGAAACCCTTGCTGATAATCTGGTTGAGCAGCACCATGATGTCGCTCACCTTATTGATATTGGCGAGGTCGACAATCTTGAAATAATACTCGGAGTCGAGCACGTTCAGGTCTTCGATGACTTTCTGGTAGGTGATGTTGCCCTGACAGAACGATGCCGCCTGGTCGAAGATGCTGAGTGCGTCTCGCATGCCGCCGTCGGCCTTTTCGGCGATGACAGCCAGAGCCTCTTCCTCGTAGGTGATACCCTCACGGTCGGCCACCGACTTCAGGTGCTCGATGGTGTTGGCGACCGTCATGCGCTCGAAATCGTAGATTTGACAGCGCGATAGGATGGTGGGCAGAATCTTGTGCTTCTCTGTGGTGGCGAGGATGAAAATGACATGTGCGGGCGGTTCCTCCAGTGTCTTCAGGAAGGCGTTGAAGGCTGCCGTCGACAGCATGTGCACCTCGTCGATGATAAATACCTTGTACTTGCCTACCTGTGGCGGTATGCGCGTTTGCTCCATCAGCGTCTTGATGTGCTCCACGCTGTTGTTGGAGGCGGCATCCAGCTCGAAGATGTTAAACGAGCGCTGTTCGTTGAAGGCCTGACAGCTCTCACAGTGTCCGCAGGCTTCTCCCTGCTCGGTAGGTGTCAGACAGTTGATAGCTTTAGCGAAAATACGTGCGCAGGTGGTCTTTCCCACGCCGCGAGGACCGCAGAAGAGGTAGGCATGAGCCAGCTTTCCGCTCTTGACGGCATTCTTCAGCGTGGTAGTCAGCGCCTGCTGTCCTACCACGGTGTCGAACGAGGTAGGCCTGTATTTTCGCGCCGATACGATATATTCTTCCATAGTTTTTTGGTAATTTGCCCACAAAGGTACAAAAAAGTTTAGAGTTTAGCGTTCAGAGTAGATAATTTTTTGTATTTTTGCATCCGAAAAGATAAATTGCAATGAAGAAACTGAAAACGATCATAGTCAATATCGCACGAATCAAAGCCTTGAAATACGTGTTGGTAAGCATTATCGCCGTGGTACTGATAGGTTTCGTGGACGATAACAGCGTGTGGCACCACATGCAGAATAAGCAGAAGATAGGCGAGTTGGAAGATGAGATTGCGAAGTATGCCGATCTGAACCAGCGTAACCTCCAGCAGATCCGTATGCTGGAGAGCAATCCCAAGGCTATTGAGAAGATTGCCCGCGAGCGCTATTTCATGAAGGCCGATGACGAGGACATCTTCGTGTTGAGTGACGATCCCAAATCCATGACGCCCCATGAAACAGCTGAATAGCATCGAGACGTCTATTCTACTCGTCGGCGGACTGCTGATGGTGGTGGGTGCGGGCGCATTGCTCTTTCTGCAGTCGTGGGCTCCATGGGTGTATGCTCCTGGTGCCTTGATGTTTGCAGCCATGCAGTTGCGCCAGCGCTACGAGGGCAACGTGTTCACCATTCGCCGCCTTCGCCGCATGATTATTGTCAGCGATATTCTCTTTCTGGTGGCGGCATTACTGATGTTTGCCAACCAGTCGAATTTCCTGGGACTGGACTACTTGTCATATATAAAATATGTGCGCAACAACTGGGTCGTGGTACTGCTGGTGGCTGCCATCTTACAGCTCTATGCAAGCCACAGAATAGCCAGTGAACTGGAGAAACACGCAAAATAATGCTAAATAATTGCGCAAATGTTTTAAATTGCGCAAATATTTTTTCTTATTTCGATATTACATCGTACATTTGCCGACGAAATGAAGAAAATGTGTTTATTGTCTATGAACAAACTCCTCTTTGCGCCAATTGCGGCCCTGCTAATGGCAGGGTGTGCCAGTTCGTACAATGTGAGCGGCTCGTCGTCGGTTACAGCACTTGACGGCAGCAAGCTCTATCTCAAAGCCCTAAAGTCCGGTCAGGTGAAGAAAATCGATTCGTGTGACGTCGTCCACGGTGAATTCCATTTTGCCGGTCTTCTGGATTCTGTACGTATGGCCAATCTTTTCATGGACGATGAGAGTATCATGCCCGTGGTGCTGGAGGAGGGTGACATCATGGTCAAGATTGATCCCACCGGTCCCAGTGTCGGTGGCACGCCCCTGAACGATAGTCTCTATAAGTTCATTGACAAGCACAACCAGCTCATCAACGAGATGAATGAGTTGGGACATAGGCAGAACCAGATGATTCTCGACGGCATCGATGAGCAGACCATTGCCGAGGAGCTGAACCGGGAAGCCGCCCGCATCACTGCCGAGGAGGATGACCTGGTAACGAAGTTCATCGAGGCCAACTACGACAACGTGCTGGGGCCAGGCGTGTTTATGATGATAGCCAGCCAGTATCGCTATCCCGTGCTGACGCCGCAGATAGAATATATCATGTCGAAGGCCACGCAGAAATTCAAGGAAGACCCCTTCGTGAAAGACTACTACCAGACGGCTCAGGAGAATGAGCGACGCATGAACGGTCTCAGCGAACCCGTCACGCCTGTTGACACACAACAGCAGATGCCCCTTGACACGCTGGCAACGAAGATACCCTCACCGCTGACGAATACGCCGAAATAATGACTACAATCATCAAAGGCGGTCGCATTGTCAACGAAGGACGTAAGCAGGAAGGCTGCATCGTCATCCAGGACGGCAATATCACGGAAATCATATCAGGGGGACAGGTTTCTGATTGGGTCAACGGCCCCAATCATGCGACCTGTCCCCCTGACGTTGAAGTTATTGATGCCACGGGCTGCTATATCCTGCCGGGTGTCATCGACGACCACGTACACTTCCGCGAGCCTGGCCTGACCGACAAGGCGGACATCGCCAGCGAGAGCCGCGCTGCGGCAGTAGGTGGTGTCACCACCTATTTCGATATGCCTAACTGCGTGCCGCAGACTACCACCTTGGAGGCGCTGGACGACAAGTTTGAGCGTGCCAAAGACAAGAGTCTTGTCAACTACTCCTTCTTCTACGGTGCTACCAATGACAATGCAGACTCCTTTGCCCAGCTGGATGCCTCACGCATTCCGGGCGTCAAACTCTTTATGGGTTCATCGACGGGTAATATGCTTGTTGACCACCGTGAGTCGTTGGAGCATATCTTCAAGACCTGTCGATTGCCGTTGATGGCGCATTGCGAGGATACCGTCATCATCAATCGCAATATGGCTGAGGCCAAGGGGGCCTGGGGCGATGACCCGCCCGTGGCACTGCACGCCATGATACGTAGCGAGGAAGCCTGTATAGCCTCTACACAGCTGGCCGTGACATTGGCTAAGAAATATGGTACTCGCCTGCATGTAGCTCATGTCTCGACAGCTGAGGAATTGGAACTTTTCACCCCTCAAACCTCCCGCCGCTCACCGCTCACCGCTCAGTCATCACCGCTGATCACTGCCGAGGCCTGCGTGGGACATCTTTTCTTCACCCAGCTCGACCACGAGCGTCTGGGAACGCGCATCAAGGTGAACCCTGCTATCAAGACTCCCGTAGACCAGTATATGCTGCGTCAGGCGCTGAACGACGGACGTATTGCCGTTGTGGCTACCGACCATGCCCCCCATCTGCTGTCGCAGAAGCAGGGTGGATGTGCGAAGGCGGCCAGTGGTATGCCGATGATCCAGTTCTCGCTGGTGACCATGCTTGAACTCGTCGACCAAGGCGTGCTAAAGTTGGAACGGCTGGTAGACCTGATGTGCCACAATCCCGCCCGCCTCTTTGGCGTCGAGCGTCGCGGCTTCATCCGCAAGGGCTATCGTGCCGACCTCGTCATCGTCCGTCCACATTCGCCGTGGACTGTCACCCCAGACCTCATCGAGAGTAAGTGCGGCTGGAGTCCTATGGAGGGCCACGAGTATCAATGGCGTGTAGAGCGCACCCTCTGCAACGGCCACAGCGTCTATGCCAATGGTGTCGTTGACACCTCCCTTGTCGGCGAGCCTGTCACTTTCAGTCATCATTAACATTTTATCCTTCATTTCCCATGATTGCCCGTTACGCCATTCCGTTTTTCTTCCTGATGGGACTTGTCGTGGTACCCCTTGTACTGGCTGCCCTGTGCCGCTGGCTGGCACCGAAGCATCGCTGGCGCCGTTATGCTATGGTATCGGCATTGGTCGTGTGGGCTTTGGTGCTATACGGCCATTTCATTGGCTTCCAACAGCTGGAAGTTAATCGTTATGACTATACCTCGGCCGACCTGCCGAAAGCCTTCGACGGCTATCGCATCGTGCAGTTCAGCGATGCCCATGTGGGGTCGCTCACTGGGTGGCATCAGTCGTTTCTGAAACGAGCTGTCGACAGCATCAACGCCTTGTATCCAGACGTCATCGTCTTTACGGGCGACGTGCAGAACCTGTACCCCGACGAGCTACGCTCACAACTGCCCATCCTGAAACAGTTGCATGCCAAGGACGGTGTCTACAGCATATTGGGCAACCACGACTATCCTACCTATCTGAATTGTAGCGAGTCCGAAAAGGCATCGCTCATCCGCCAGACCAAGGAACTGGAACGTCAGTGTGGCTGGCGCCTGCTGCTGAACGAGCACGCTGTCATCCGCCGCGACTCTGACTCCCTTATCATTGCCGGCATGGAGAATTGGGGTAAGGTGAAACGTATGCCCCGTCTGGGCGATGTCAAGCGTTCCATGTCCAACATTCAGCGTTCAGCGTTTGTCGTCATGCTCCAGCACGACCCCTCTTGTTGGCGTGAGAAGATACTGCCTGAGTGCCACGCCCAGTTGACACTCAGTGGTCACACCCACGGTGGACAGTTCTCGTTGCTGGGCTGGTCGCCCGTTTCGTTGACCACTCCAGAGTGGGGTGGCTGGTATACGGAAGGCGAGCGTTCGCTCTATGTGTCCACGGGTCTAGCCGGTCTTATCCCCTTCCGTCTCAACGAGCCAGGCGAGATAGCTGTAATTACATTAAAATTGAAAGATTAAATAATCAATTCGCTTCGCCCAGAAACTTTAAAGATAATAAATATGAGAGTACTTTACTGCATATATCAGGTTTTCATAGCCTTCCCCGTTACCATTGTGATGACTATCTGGACAGCTTTCCTCGTTGGCGTCGGCTGCACGCTGGGAAACGGCCATTTCTGGGGCTACTATCCGGGCCGTTGGTGGGCGCGCACCATCACCCGTGTCTTTCTGCTGCCTGTCAAGGTCGAGGGACGCGAAAACCTGGAGCCTAACCAGTCGTACGTCTTTGTCTCCAACCATCAGGGAGCCTTTGACATCTTCCTTATCTATGGCTTCCTTGGTCGTAACTTTAAGTGGATGATGAAGTACCAGATTAACAAGATACCTTTTGTGGGTTATGCCTGCCGCAAGTCGCACCAGATTATGGTCGACAAACGTGGGGTGGGGAAGGTTCGTAAGACATACGAGTCCGCCCGTCACATTCTGGAGACTGGCAACTGTTCCGTTGTTGTCTTCCCTGAGGGTGCCCGTTCGTTTACGGGTCACATGGCCACCTTCAAGAAAGGAGCCTTTGCCTTGGCCGACGAACTGCAGCTGCCCGTCGTGCCGCTGACCATCAACGGTTCCTTCAACGTCATGCCTCGTATGAAAGATTGGCACTTTGCCACTTGGCACCCCCTATCGCTCACCATCCACCAGCCTATCTATCCCGTCGGCCAGGGCGCCCAGAACGTGCAGGCTACCATGAATCAGGCCTATGACTCTGTCATGTCCACCCTCGCTCCCGAATATCAGGGTTTCGTCGAGAACCCCGACCAGTAAGCTAGGTAGGTTATGAGAAAGAAGCTATGTTCCCTGAGACCATTGTCATCGTACATCTGGACCGTGGTCACCAGCAGTCGCTCTACGACTGGAACTTGGATATCGTGCTGAAATATGGCGGTAAGTTTGACATGGTGGGTATGTCGCTATATCCCTATTGGGCTATGAACGGCCATCCTGAACTGAATGCCGACGACATCATCACCGACTGCATGGCCAATATCCGCCACGTCAGCGAGAAGTATCAGTGTGACGTGATGATAGTGGAGACGGGTTACGAGGTGGACGAGCGTCATCCCGAAAAGATGGAGGAAGGCCGCCGGCAGTTGGCGCGTGTCATCCGTGAATCCCGAAACGAGACCAATGGTCACTGTCGCGGTGCTTTTTATTGGGAACCGCAGTGTCTGCCTGGTGGCTACAAGTTGGGAGCCTTTGACAGCCATGCCGCCCCGACCGTTATCATGGACGGTTTTGTAGAGGGAAAATAAGGGAGTACTATTCTACTATTTCGGGATATTTGCGAGTCCAGCCGTCCCAGCGCAGGCGCATGACACCGAAGAAAGCCTCGCCGAAGATGCCGCCAGACATTTTGCTGGTGCCCTCGCGGCGGTTGACGAAGATGACGGGAACCTCCTTGATCTTGAAGCCAATCTTGTAGGCCGTGAACTTCATTTCAATCTGGAAACCATAGCCTTTGAAGCGGACCTTATCCAGTTCGATGGTCTTCAGCACGCGGCGCTTGTAGCATTTGAAGCCTGCTGTGGTGTCGTGGACCTTGAAGCCTGTGACAATGCGCACGTACTTGGAAGCGAAGTAAGACATCAGCACCCTGCCGATGGGCCAGTTGACGACGTTGACGCCGCTGACGTAGCGCGAACCGATGGCGAGGTCGTAGCCCTCGTCAGCACAAGCGCTGTAGAGCCGTGGCAGGTCGTTGGGATCGTGACTGAAGTCGGCGTCCATCTCGAAGATGTACTGGTAGTCGCGCTCCAGTGCCCACTTGAAGCCGGTGATGTAGGCCGTTCCTAAGCCCAGCTTGCCGCTGCGCTCAACGATGAAGAGACGGTCGGTGAAGTCGTCCTGTGCCATCAGGCTCTTGACGATTGCTGCTGTACCGTCAGGTGAACCGTCGTCGATGATTAGAATGTGGAAGCATTTTTTCAGTCCGAAAACGGCACGGATAATCTTCTCGATATTTTCCTTTTCGTTATATGTAGGAATGATGACAATGCTGTCGCTTGTGTGCATAATGATGGGTCATTTGTGGTTTATGTGTGCAAAGATACAAAATAATTCATAATTCATGGTTCATCATTCAGTTTTTTTTTGTATTTCGCTTGCTTTTTCGTACCTTTGCAGGCGAATTCGTATGGAGATTCAAAGCTTGTTGAAGTTATATGCCGCTTCACCACAGTTGGGAGCGCTAGCAGACGCATTGAGGAAGAAGTCGGTGAAGACCGTTTTCCTCGATGGATTGTTGTGCTCTTCCGCACCGATGGTCTTTGCTTCGTTGATGCAGAAAGGGGAACTGCCCACGACGCTCTTCATACTACAGGACGTCGATGAGGCGGGCTATTTCTATCACGACCTCGTGCAGCTGTTGGGCGAAAAACAGGTGCTGTTCTTTCCCAGCAGTTACCGCCGTGCCGTGAAATACGGACAGCGCGATGCCGCCAACGAGATACTACGTACCGAGGTGTTGGCTCGCCTGACAGCACCTTCCACTCTCCATCCGTCCCCCTCAACCCTCATCGTCACCTATCCTGAGGCTGTTGCTGAGCTGGTCATCTCGCAGAAGCAACTCAGCGACCATACGTTGGTGCTACACCGGGGTGATTCGCTGGACGTGGACCAGACGCTGCAGACCCTCCGCGAGTTCGGGTTCCGCGAGGTGGACTATGTGTATGAGCCCGGACAGTTTGCCCTGCGTGGCAGCATACTCGACGTCTATTCGTTCAGCAGTGAGCTGCCGTTCCGAATTGATTTCTTTGGCGATGACATCGATTCCATCCGTACATTTGAGGTGGACAGCCAGTTGTCGAAGGACAAGCGTGAGCAGGTAGAGATCGTGCCCGAGATGAGCGTTGTCGAGGAGAAGGTGTCGTTTCTGTCGTTCCTGCCTGCCAATGCGCTGATAGTGGCAAAAGACTTCCTGTATGTCCACGATGCCGTTGACCACACTTATCAGGAGGGTTTCTCGCAGCAGGCGATGACCGAACGCATGGAAGGTGCTACGGAACAGGAACAGCAGGTCATCCTGCAGGAGATGCGCAAGGAACAACAGCTTGTCAGTGCCCAGCAGTTAACGGGCGACATGCAGCGCTTCCGTCGTGTAGAGATAGGCAGCCGTCCCACGGGCGTTCCTGATGCCATGCTGTCATTCCACATCAGTCCGCAACCTCAGTTCCATAAGAATTTCGAACTGCTGCAGCAGTCTCTGGAAGGCTACCTTGCACAGGGTTACCGGCTGTGTATTCTGGCCGACAGCGGCAAGCAACTCGACCGCCTTCGTGACATCTTTGCCGAGAAGGGTACTGTGCTTTTCGATGCTGTCGGAAAGACCCTCCATTCTGGCTTTGCTGACAACGACCAGCGTATCTGTGTTTTCACCGACCACCAGATATTTGACCGTTTCCACAAGTACAACCTCCGCTCCGACAAGGCTCGCAGCGGCAAGGTATCGCTGACGCTGAAGGAGATACAGCAGTTTGAGATTGGCGACTACGTCGTCCACATCGACCACGGCATCGGACGTTTTGGTGGACTGGTCAGGATGCCGCAGGGAACTGGCTACCAGGAGATGATCAAGATACAGTACGACGGCGGCGGTACCATCTATGTCTCTATACATTCTTTATATAAGGTATCCAAATACAAGGCGCAGGACGGCGGTGCCCCACCGCGTCTGTCACATCTCGGCACGGGACAGTGGGAACGCATGAAGGAGCGTACCAAGCAGAAACTGAAGGACATTGCCCGAGACCTCATCAAACTCTATGCCGCACGTCGCCATCAGAAGGGTTTTGCCTTCTCGGCTGACACCTTTATGCAGCAGGAATTGGAGGCATCGTTCCTCTATGAGGATACCCCCGACCAGTTGAAGGCTACCAACGATGTGAAAGCCGACATGGAGCAGTCACGTCCTATGGACCGTCTGGTATGTGGTGATGTGGGGTTTGGCAAGACCGAGGTGGCAGTGCGTGCCGCCTTCAAGGCCGCCTGCGACTCGAAACAAGTGGCAGTGCTGGTACCAACCACCGTGCTGGCCTATCAACACTACCATACGTTCTCCAGTCGTCTGAAACAGTTGCCCGTCCGTGTGGAGTACCTCTCGCGTGCTCGCACTTCCAAGCAGACCACGGCCATCCTCAAGGACCTCGCGGAGGGAAAGATAGACATATTAATAGGTACGCACAAATTGATTGGCAAGACAGTGAAATTTAAGGACTTGGGTCTGCTCATCATTGACGAGGAACAGAAGTTCGGTGTCTCTACCAAGGAGAAACTGCGTCAGTTGAAAACCAATGTCGACACGCTGACGATGTCGGCGACGCCCATCCCGCGCACCCTGCAGTTCTCGCTGGTTGGAGCCCGCGACCTGAGCATCATCCAGACACCGCCGCCCAACCGCTATCCCATACAGACCGAGATACACACCTTCGGTGCCGAGATTATTGCCGATGCCATCAATTTCGAGATGTCGCGCAACGGACAGGTATACTTCGTCAATCCGCGCATCAACGACCTGACGCGTGTCAAGGAGCTGATACAGAAGTATGTCCCCGATGCCCGTGTCGCAGTCGGTCATGGTCAGATGAAGCCCGAAGAACTGGAGAAGATTATCTTCGATTTCCAAAACTACGACTACGACGTGCTGCTCTCGACTACTATCATTGAGAATGGCATTGATATTCCCAATGCCAACACCATCATCATCAATGGCGCCCATCACTTCGGCCTCTCCGACCTGCACCAGATGAGGGGTCGTGTGGGTCGTGGTAATAGGAAGGCCTTCTGCTACCTGCTGGCACCACCGCTGGCAGCGCTGCCCGTAGAGAGCCGCCGCCGTTTGGAAGCCTTGGAACAGTTCAGCGACCTGGGTTCGGGCATCCACATTGCCATGCAGGACCTGGACATCCGTGGTGCCGGCAATCTGTTGGGTGCCGAGCAGAGTGGCTTTATTGCTGACCTGGGTTATGAGACCTACGTCAAAATACTGAACCAGGCCGTTGTGGAGCTGAGGAACGAAGGGGAGACTCTCTCCCAGCCCCTCCCTGCGAGGGAGGGGAGTGGTTACTCTCAAGACGGGAAGTCTGGCAACAAGACTATCTACTCCCCTCCATTACAGGGAGGGGCAGGGGGGTGGGTCTCCGATTGCTCCCTCGACAGTGACTTGGAGATGTATTTCCCCGATCAGTATGTGCCTTCGGACTCCGAGCGCATGCTGCTCTATCGCGAACTCGACGGTTTACAGACCGACGAACAGCTGGCAGCATACCGGCAACGTCTGGTGGACCGTTTCGGTGCTGTGCCCCATGTTGGTGAGGAACTGATGCGTGTCGTCGTGTTACGCCGTATCGGCAAGTCGTTAGGGTGCGAGAAGATCATGCTCAAGCAAGGACGCATGACACTGTTCTTCGTGTCCAATCCCACCAGTCCCTTCTATGTGAGCGATACGTTCGACAGTATCCTGTCGTTCGTGGCCTGCAACCCGCGTCGCTGCAACTTCCGCGAGCAGAATGGCAAGCGCTCGATGGTCATCAGTGGCATACCTACCGTAGAGGCTGCAGTGCAGCTGTTGTCTCAAATGCAAACAAAAGAAAAAACGATTGAATAATAGATGAAGAAGATTATCAAACAGACAGCACTGAGAATACTGGCATTCCTTTGGATGCTGGCAGCGCGTTGGCAGGCTTTTGCACAGGATGACGAGGGTGATGAGCCGTTGACTCAGCACGACTTGGACCTGATAGACGAGATGGACGAAGAAGATATTTTCAGTCTGTCACACTATTCCGACGAGTTACTGAAACTGTTCTTCCTGACTGTTCTTATCTTCATCATTCGAGCTATGGTCCCCCGTCGTCATCGTACGGGATGCACCTACTGGATTATCTTCGGTGCCATCTTAATCTACATGATTATGCGTGCATGCAGATAAAATATCAGGTAGCAGTCATGACTGCTACCTGATATTATAATACCAATATTCCTTTTTTAGAATTTTGCCATCTTGATGGCTACTATGGCGCACTCGTCGCCCTTGTTGCCTAACCGGCCGCCGGCACGATCTAGAGCCTGCTGCAGATTCTCCGTCGTCAGCAATCCGTAGACCACGGGGATGCTTGACGTGGCATTCAGTCGGGCAATACCAGCCGTGACACCCTGACAAATATAGTCGAAGTGGGGAGTCTCGCCACGGATGACACTGCCCAGGATGATGATGGCATCGTAGCCGTCGTTGAGGGTCATCTGGTGAGCGCCGTAGATAAGCTCGAAGCTACCGGGAACTGTCTTCACATGAATGTTCTCTGGCAGTGCCCCGTGCTTTTCGAGTGTCGACGTGCAGCCCTCCAGTAGTGCTCCTGTAACCTCAGGATTCCACTCTGCCACGACGATACCGAAAATCATGTTCGATGCATCGGGCACCTTGTCGACGTTGTATTCCGAAAGGTTTCGTGTTGCCATTACTCCTTAACGCGCTCAATATATGCATCAATGGTCTGGTACTGCATCGAGTTGAAGTACTTGTCCTTCACCTCCTGATACAGCTTCAGTGCCTCAGCCTTCTTGCCCTGGCTCTCCAGAATCTCACCGGCCTGAATGAGGAATGTGGGTGACAGTGAGTTGTTGTCGGCCTTGCTGGCAGCCTTCTTCAGGTGCTCAACAGCCTTGTCCAGCTGGTTCAGGTTGGCGTATGCGTTGCCCAGTGCGCCCTCGGCAGCGGGAGAAATCATCTGGTCGTCACGTGGGCTGAATGACTCCAGGGCGTTAACAGCCTCCTGCCACTTGCCCAACTGGGCCTGGCAGAGACCGATGTAGAGCTGAGCCAGATTGCCGGCATCGGTAGAGCTGTATTCGTCAGCGACCTTCTGGAATCCCTGCAGTGCCTTGGCGTAGTCCTGCTGCTGGAACAGTTCCTGACTCTTGGCCAGTTCAGTGCTGGCGTCCTGCTGACGGGGCTCAAAGTAATAGTTGTTAGCGAGAATTGCGCATACGATGACTGCAATGATTGCAACCACTGCAATGATAATGGCCTTCTTGTTCTTCTCGAAGAAGGCTTCGGTCTTGGTGACCTGCTGCTCCACAGGAGCCTGTTGTTGATTCTTGTTTGCCATTATTTTTGTTGTTTTTTATTGTTCGTACATAAATCGGGTGCAAGCCGAATGCAGCGTCAAGCAAACTTGAACTATGCTGAGGCGAAGCCCCGGTTCACGATGAAAATCGTAAATCGGCTGCAAAGGTACGAAAAAGTGAACAAAATACCAAATAAAAACAAAATAATTTCGTACCTTTGCACTCGCAATGATACTTCAGAAGCTTTCGATATTGAATTACAAGAACATAGCTGAGGCTCTGTTGGAGCTTTCGCCCAAGATGAACTGCTTCATCGGTTCCAATGGTGCGGGGAAGACCAACGTGCTGGATGCTGTTTACTACCTGTCGTTCTGTCGGTCGGCATCGAACCCTATCGATTCACAGGTGATTCGTCATGATGAGTCATTTTGCCTGATAGAGGGCACGTATTCCGATGATTCTGAAGTCCCGTTGCTCATCTCCTGTGGCATGAAGCGAGGCGTGAAGAAGAGTTTTAAGCGCGACAAGAAACCCTACAAGCGACTGTCGGAACATATCGGACTGATACCGTTGGTGGTGGTGTCGCCGTCGGACACGCTGCTCATCGAGGGTGGCAGCGAGGAGCGCCGAAGGCTGATGGACATGGTGATAGCGCAGTATGACCGACCATATATAGACCACCTGGTACGCTACAACAATGCCCTCATGCAGCGCAACACACTATTGAAGCTCGAGGATGCAGAGCCAGATCCTGCCTTGTTGCAAATCTGGGAGGAGCAGATGGCTGACGAGGGAGAGCAACTGTATCAGCGGCGTAAGGCTTTTGTCGAGGAGCTGACGCCCGTATTCCAAGACTATTACCGGCGTATTTCTCAGAATCGTGAGCAGGTGGAACTGAACTATGTGTCTCATTGCCAGCGTGGACCGTTGTTGGAAGTGATACAGCGCGACAGGATGAAAGACCGTGCTGTCGGCTACTCCCTGCATGGTGTCCACCGCGACGACCTGGAGTTTACTTTGGGCGGACATCTGATGAAGCGCGAGGGTTCGCAGGGACAGAACAAGACCTACGTGGTGGCGCTGAAGCTGGCACAGTTTGACTTCCTGAAGCGTACGTCCTCGCAGACCACACCGCTGCTGCTGTTGGACGACATCTTCGACAAACTGGATGCTAGCCGTGTGGAACAGATAGTACGTCTGGTGTCAAGCGACAGCTTCGGTCAGATTTTTATTACTGATACCAATCGCGACCACTTGGACCAAATCTTGCAGACCGCCGCTCTGGACTACAAGATATTCCACGTTGACCATGGGAGGGTGGTTTAGAGTTTAGGGTTTAGAGTTTAGGGTTTAGAGTTTAGGGTTTAGAGTTTAGAGAAGAAGTGTTTAAGCGTGATGTTCAATCGGTTAAGGACTTGATTCTGCGCACGTTGCGAGAACAGGGACTGGAGACGCCGCTCAACCAGAAGCGGTTGGTGGAGTCGTGGCCAGAGGTGGCTGGTCCGATGATTGCGGGCTATACGCTGAACACCTATATCTATAATCAAACGCTCTATGTCCGCCTGTCGAGTGCCGCACTGAGGGCAGACCTGAGCATGAGACGCCAGGAGTTTGTGCAGCGGCTGAATGCCGTCGTGGGCGAACAGGTTATCGCTGATATTCGCTTCTGCTAACAGATAACTTCGTTCATTAGGATGTCGTGAGCATCGACGGGCACATGGTCAACGAGTTGGAAGGGGAAACATATACCTATTTTATATGTATGGGGTAGCTGGGTGAGGAAACGGTCGTAATAGCCTTTTCCTCGTCCTAATCTATGTCCTTCCCGGTCGAAGGCCATGCCGGGAATGACGGCCACATCTATATCGTCATAGTCTGTGAACAGTTCACCCGTAGGTTCCATGATGCCGAACGCTCCCTGTTCCAAGTCCTGGAGGCCGGTGTAGCGGCGCAACTCCATGTCTGTGTCGTTGACTACACGTGGCAACAATACCGTCTTGCCCTCAGTAGCCAACCGGCTCAGCAAAGGCTGGGTTGGAACCTCGTCGGGCAGTGCGCTGTATAACAGCACAGTATGGGCATCAGTCAATCGTGGATGCCGACTGAGTTTGGTTAGAGGATGGCTGGCACGGATGAGCCGGCGTAGTTCCTGCTTGCTGTTCATGCCACCTTCTTGTTTTCTTCCTTGAGAGGGGGTGCTGGGAATGCCATGTTCTGGCGGAATACCTTCAGCGTCTCCATGATGGCAGGGTCATCGCTATTCAGGTATTTAATCCAGGCCTCCTCGCTCATCATGTTGTAGATGATGCGGCTGTTGATGTAGCGCTCCAGTAGCTTGTGCGAACGCTGTATCATCAGGTTGCGGCGCTTCAGTCCCTTTTGCTCGGCGTAGTTGGCAAACAGTTCCACCATGTTTAGCTTGTCCAGATGGGCAGCGAGGGCCTCCTCAGTGTCATACTGGTTCAGCTTTGGGCGGTTGTTGTCCGTATATTCGAAGGCAAACTGGATGATGAGTCCGCTCATGGATGCTTGCTTATAATAGGAAGTGACGTCGGTAGTGTCCTCAGCAACGAAGATGTCGGGGGTGATGCCGCCACCGCCATAGACGGAGCGTCCGATGGCTGTTTTGTAGGCCGGTCCGGTATGCTTGATGCTGTCCTGTGAGAAGAATTCACCATGCTCGTATCGTGTCAGGATGTCCTCCTCGTAGTTCTTGTTTTCACCTGACGTATAGGGCTTTTGGATGCAGCGTCCCGACGGTGAGTAATAGCGGGCAATGGTAAGGCGTATCATTGACTGGTCGTTGAATACGATAGGCTCCTGTACGAGTCCCTTGCCGAACGAGCGGCGGCCTATGATGGTGCCGCGGTCGTTATCCTGAATGGCGCCTGCCAGAATCTCGGATGCCGATGCCGAGCTCTCGTCGATGAGTACCACGAGGGGAATCTGCTGGTAGCTGCCACGCCCGTCGCTGCGGTAGTCCTGGCGTTGCGACTTGCGTCCTTGGGTATAGACGATGATGCGCCCCTTAGGCAGGAACTCGTTGGCTATCTGTACGGCAGACTGCAGGTAACCGCCAGTGTTGCCGCGCAGGTCGATGCAGAGTTCTGAGAAATTCTGCTGCGACAACTTGGCCAGTGCGATGAGTAGTTCGGGGTAGGTGTTCTCACCGAAGTTCTTAATACGGATATACCCCGTTGAACTATCTAGCATATAGGTAGCTGTAACACTTTTGGTTGGTATCTCACCACGGGTCACCACAAAGTCACGAATCTTCTTCTCACCGAAGCGCAGGATGCCCAGTTTGACCTTTGTGTCCTTAGGTCCTTTCAGTCGGTGCATGGCCATCTCGTTGGTGAGTTTCTTGCCGGTGAAGTCGTCGCCATCCACCTGGACAATCTTGTCACCGGCAATGAGTCCGGCACGCTCGGCGGGACCGTTGCTGATGACCTTCTGGACGTGGAGTGTGTCCTGGCGGATGGTAAACTCGATACCTACGCCAGAGAAACTGCCGCGCAGATCATCATTGGCCTGTTCTACGTCTTTGGCGGAGATATAGACGGAGTGGGGATCTAGTTCGGCCAGTATCTGTGGCATGGCTTTCTCCACCAGGTCATTGACGTTCACCGTATCGACATATTTGTCGTCGATGATGTGCAGCAGGTTGTTCAGCTTGTTGCTGCTGTTGTTGATGATGCTCAAGCGGTTTCCCGAGAAGTGGTTGGCGTAGAATGTTCCGATGAGTATTCCTATCACCATCGCTATTGCCAACAATAGGGGCATGAGACGATTTTTATTGTTTGCCATATCGTTATGTCGTTATATCGTTATGTCGTTCGTTATTCTCCTAAATATATGACCTCGATGCCTGCCCGCTCCAGCAGTTCGATGCCGTCCGTCAGACGATATTTTTCACCATAGACCACGCGGCGGATGCCGGCCTGGATGATGAGTTTGGCACACTCGATGCAGGGTGAGGCGGTGATGTAGATGGTGGCACCGTCTGAGTTGTTGCTTGAACGTGCCAACTTGGTGATGGCATTAGCCTCAGCATGCAGCACGTATGGCTTGGTGACACCATTGTCATCCTCGCAGATATTCTCAAATCCGCTTGGCGTTCCATTATAGCCGTCGCTGATAATCATATTGTTTTTGACCACCAATGCACCCACCTGCCTGCGTGTGCAGTAGGAGTTCTTGGCCCAGATGCGAGCCATCTCCAGATATCTTTGATCAAATTTCTTTTGCTTCTCCATATTTTTATTTCTTACTTCTAACTTCTCACCTCTTACATCTTACATCATACATCTTACATCTTACATCATACATCTTACATCATACATCTTACATCATACATCTTACATCATACATCTTACATCATACATCTTACATCATACATCTTACATCATACATCTTACATCTTACCTCTCTTAATACCATTGCGCTTGAGCAGTGCGTCTATCGTGGGTTCACTGCCCTTGAAGTTCTTGTATAGCGTCATGGGGTGCTCCGTACCGCCCTTGCTCAGAATACAGTCACGGAAGCGCTGGGCAGTCTGCTGGTCGAAGATGCCGTGGCGCTTGAAGACGGCAAAGGCATCGGCATCCAACACCTCAGCCCACTTGTAGCTGTAGTATCCTGCGGCGTAGCCTCCAGCCATGATGTGCGAGAACTGCACCGTCATGCAGGTGTCCTTCAGCTGTTCGCCGAGGATGGCTTTTTGCCAGGCTTTCTTCTCAAACGTAATGATGTCGGCTGTAAATGCCTCCCGCTGGGTGTAGTAGGCCATGTCTAACAATCCGAAGCTGACCTGTCGGAGGCAGGCTGTGGCAGCCATGAAGTTGCGGCTCCTGACGATACGCTGTATCAGTTCGTCGGGCAATGGCTCCCCCGTCTGGTAGTGGAAGGCGAAGGTGCGCAGGAATTCCTTCTCGATAGAAAAGTTCTCCATGAACTGCGACGGCAGTTCTACGAAGTCCCACCATACGTTGGTGCCCGAGAGCGACTCGAAGCGGGTGTTGGCAAACATGCCGTGCAGTGAGTGGCCGAACTCATGGAGGAAGGTTTCCACCTCGCCCAATGTCAGTAGGGCAGGCTTGTCCTCCGTGGGCTTGGTGAGGTTCATCACCACGCTGACGTGCGGACGGACGTTCTCACCTTTCTTGTCGATATATTGTCCTTGAAACTCCGTCATCCACGCACCGCCCTGCTTGCCCTTGCGGGGGTGGAAGTCGGCATAGAAGACGGCCAGGAACGAGCCATCCTTGTCGAACACCTCGTACGCCTTGACGTCGGGATGGTAGACTGGAATGTCCTTGTTTTCCTTGAAGGAGATGCCATACAGACGATTAGCCAAACCGAAGACACCGTCTATCACTTTCGACAGTTCGAAGTAGGGACGCAGCATCTCCTGATCGATGTTGTACTTTTTCATCTGTAGCTTGTGTGCGTAGAATCCTGAGTCCCAGGGCATCATCTTGTCTACGTCTTTGTGTGCCAGCTTGCGCAGTTCGTCGCGCTCCTTCAGGGCCGTAGGCTTGTAGGCATCAATGAGGTCGTTCAGCAACTTATATACGTTGCGGCTGTTGGATGCCATGCGACGTCTGAGCACGTAGTCGGCGTATGTCTTGTAGCCCAGCAACTGGGCTATCTCTCGGCGCAGGTTGATGAGCCGCTGGCAGATGGCGAGGTTGTTCTCGCTGTTTTGGTGCGTACACACCGTATTGCGTGCCATATACAGCTGCTTCCTTAGCTCGCGCTGCGTCGAGTAGGTCATGAAGGGCGAGTAGGAGGGGAAGTCGAGCGTGAACACCCAGCCTTGCTTTCCTTGTTCCTTGGCTGTCAGGGCGGCAGCCTCGCGTGCTGTCTCGGGCAGCCCGTCCAACTGTGACTCTTCGGTGATGTCCAACGAGAAAGCCTTCTGCTCCTTCAGCAGGTTCTGCGAGAACTGCAACCCCAGCATAGAGGCCTCCTCCGTCAGTTCCCTCAGTTTCTGTTTTCCTGCCTCGTCGAGCAGGGCACCGCTACGTACGAATCCCTCGTAGCAGTTGTCGAGCAGCATCTTCTCCTCGGGAGTCAGCTTGCGGTGGTGCAGGTGCACATAGCGGATGCGCTCAAACAGTCTGGGGTTCAGCCTTACATCGTTGGCATGCTGTGTCAAGATGGGCTGTATTTTCTGTGCCAACGCATCCATCTCGTCGTTGGTCTCTGCCGACAGCAGGTTGAAGAACACCGTCGACACCCTTGACAACAGGTCATAGTAGCCCTCGTCCTCCTCGGTGTTGATGATGGTGTTGTCGAACGTCGGTTTCTCGGGATTGCTGATGGTTTTTTCTATCTGCTCGTTGTCGCGGCGGATGCCTTCCATGAAGGCCTCCTCGAAGTGCTCCAGTCGGATGCGGTCGAATGGCACTGTGTCGTGCGGTGTCCCGTAGGATTCAAAAAACGGATTCATACTTGCGCTTTCTCTCATTTAACCTGCAAAGATAACACAATTCGCCCGAATTGCAAAATAAAATAACATCTTTTTAAACAAGAAGCCTCTCCCGCCCCTCATGGCAGGGCTTTTTCATTTCAACTGGTAGTTGTGAACGTATTGTTTCAGTCCTTCGGCAGCGCCGGAGCGGTCGGGCAGGTAACGGAGGATGATGGTGACGAGGCGTGTAGAATCGTCGAGAATCTTGGCGTAGTATTCAAAGTCGCCCTCCTGACCGGTATGGATGCTGTAGTCGTCGCCAGCCTCCAGGAGTTCCGCACCCATGCCCATCAACTGTTGACCGGGAGTACGGAAGATGTCATCACCCTTGTAGAGGTTCTGCACCATGAAGGATAGGGAGATGTCGTCGTTGAGGAACACCTCCATCTGGTCGTCCTCCAGATACTGGTGGCGCAGGTAGCTGGGGTAGGTGACGTCCAGGCCGAGCCTGTCGCTGTGATAGGTGATGGTGTCGGCCTTGGAGAGTTCGATGTTGAGGCTGTCGTCAGCGGTGATGACATTGTTGAACGACTTGAGCCTCTGCTTGTTCTGGCAACTTGCCATCAAAAGGATGAGCGTCAGTATGGGGAGGATTTTCATAGTTCTTACATGAGAAGCTTTTCGAGCATGGGTATTTCTATGCGACCACGATGCAGGGTCAGCAGCCCGTCGTCCTGCAGACTGTTGAGTACGTGGCTGACATCCAGACGACTGTCGTTGAGTTCTGCTGCAAGCTGGTTCATCAGCACATAGATGGTTTTGGGACCGGCAGGGTAGAGACATCGCGAAAAAAAGAAACGGATGGTGCGCTCGCGCAGTGTTCGGGGAGCTGTTCGCCAGGCATGGTGTCTCAGTCGCTGGGTTTCGGTGGTGAACAGGTTGAGCATGTTGAGCCGGAATACCAGTTGTGTCTCAAGCAATAGCATCACCTCCTGCTTGTCGATGCTGATGAGGTTGCAGGCTGTTTCTGCCTTGAATGTCGAAGAGTAGCGCTGATCGATGCCGAAGAGCCGTTCAGGCTGTACGATAAAGGGTGCCGCTATGGTCTCGCTGACGCGGCAGGAGCGGTCGTCGCTGACGGTCTCGGCCCTCAGTGTACCGTTGGTGACGAAATAGAGATGATGACAGGGGTCTCCCTCCTTGACCAGCCGCTTGCCTGCTGCCAGCTTCGAAAACCCGAACTTGGTATGTCCTGCCACCTGCATCAGGTCGGCATGGCTCATACCTTGGAACAGGGTAAACTGCAGCAGCCGGTCGTATATCTCTATCATTATTACATTTGACTTTTTAATGAAGATTCTTCATTCTTCATTCTTCACTTCTGAATCTTGTCTTTGAGAGAAGGAGAATACCATACCTTGTTCTGGCCTTTGTCATCATAGATAAAGTATGCCATGAGGTCGGGATTCTCTTTGAGCACTTGTTTGGCACGTTCCAGTCCCATCACCATAAAGGCAGTGGCAAAGGCATCGGCTCGGGCACAGTGGTCGGTGAGTACGGTGGCAGAAAGGATGTTATGCTGTACGGGGCGTCCCGTCTTGGGGTCGATGGTATGTGCATAGCGCTTTCCCCCCTTATAGTAGAAGTTCCGGTAGTTTCCACTGGTAGCCATGGCCTTGTCGGTAACGTTGAGCACTGTTTGTAGTTCACCGCTGGTCTGCATAGGTCCGTCGGTGGGCTTGGTGACCCCGATTTTCCATGGCAGCCGTTTCTCGCTAATGCCTCGGGTGACAATCTCACCGCCTATTTCCACGAGGTAGTTTTTGACGCCCTTTTCGTCAAGCACCTGTGCTACGACGTCGGTGCCGTAGCCTTTGGCAATAGCTGAGCAGTCGAGCATGACGCGGGAATCTTGCTTGACGATGTGTTTCCCGTCGTATTTGACCTTCTGGTAGCCTACGAACTGCATCAACGAGTCGATGGCATGCCGGCTGGGGTCCATTCCGCTTTTGAATCCGAACCCCCATATATTGACCAACGGCGCTACTGTAATGTCGAAGGCTCCGTCGGTAGCCTGGGAAATGGTTTGTGCTTGCTGGAATACGCTGAGGAACATGTTGTTAGGCATGACCTGCTCATTGCGGTTGATGCGTGAGATGATGCTGTGCTCATTGAACATGGAGAGGGCGCTGTCTACCTCCTGCATCTTGGCGACCAGTTCCTGTTGCAAGTCCTGGTCGTATTGGTAGGTGATGTTATAGATGGTGCCGAAGATGGTTCCCGAGCATTTCTTATAGGGCATATTCCGCTGTCCGCGGATGATGAATATGGTGCCGACTATAAGCAACACCAGAAAAGGCAATTGCCAGAGCAGGCGTTTGTTTTGTTGTTTTAGGTCCATAGCAGTTTGGTTTTATTTTGTCATATTAGTGATACTAGATATCAATAATCACATTGAAATTAGCAGCCAGATGATCGTCGGCACCTGTACCGAAGCCTGGCACATACCAAGGATTGCCGATGCCTCCCTCGTCGTGCTTGAGCGGCCGTTTGTAGCGTGCCGACCATCCCAGATGCAGTGGACCGATGATTTTGGCATCGATGCCAAAGACAATCTCCATCCAGTGCATGTAACACCCCAAATCCTTGATGCCGAAGCCTGTCTGTGTCTGCCATACAGGATCTGGCAGGCTTTCACGGATGATGTCTGCCTTATAGGATGTGTAGGCATAGCGTAAACCTGCATAGATGCGGTTGGGACCGTGTTTCTTGCGAATGATGTTCCAGTCCATGCCAATGCGAAAATATGGTGCCGCCGTCTTGTAAGTGATTTCCGTCACTTTGTCTTTTTCGTGATTGGCCCGCCCATACCCCAATTCGAAGACGGGAAACCACTGGTCGTGCAGGTTGATGCGCAGTGCTCCTTCGTATTCACCATGGTCACTCATCATCAGCATGGCGGGACCTACCAAGTCGAACGACACGGAGAATCCGCGGAAGAAGGGGATGGAGTCCTGTTCCACCCGGAACAACTTCAGCTGGGCCTGTGCCGTGGTAGCTGCCATGAGGAGCAGCAGACTAACGGTCAGCCTTGAAATAGATGAACAGATGCGTGGGCAATACGTCATAGTTTACATTGGCATGTTGAATGGTGATGGAGTCGAGTACGTTGTGCGTGGTGGCAGTGGCCGTCAACTTGTGGAAGTAGGCAGCCTGACAGTCGACAGACTCGAAATGCGGGTAGTTTTCCTTTTTGATGCGGAAGGTGTCCAGGTAACTGTTTTTCTCCTGTGTGCGTAGATACAGGATGAATACATCCTCGGGATTGGTGTAGCTGATCTGCAGGCTGAAACTCTTGGCACTGCTACCACAGAGTCCGTTTACCAGCAGTGTATCGGTGCCGTCGGCACGTTTGGTCCATATCCATACCGTGTCGGTGGTGAGGGCATCTGCCGTACCATCGGCCTTGCGCAGTTCGTAGTTGGTATAGACCAAATTCTCCACAGGACAATCTATGGAGGTGCAGGCAACCAATGCAGCTACGAGTGTCAATATGACGATTACTTTCCGCATCTGATGTTCTCTTCTATTTGGTATTCATTCCTACCTGCACTGTTGCGGCTGATGAGGTCCCCCAGGAATCCTGCCAGGAACAGCTGTGTACCAATCATCATCATGGTCAGGGCAATGTAGAAATAAGGCGAGTCGGTAATCAGTCGCATGGGGACGCCACGCCAGAGGGCGACGGCCTTTTCAGCCCCGAGGAAGCAGGCAGCCAGAAAACCGAT
>Ga0247611_10003120_pt1 | contig 25147 bp, 29 predicted proteins | sample 177DNAGHGhighgp2_FD_192422 | JGI IMG/M metagenome (GOLD analysis project Ga0247611, IMG submission 192422) | Sheep rumen microbial communities from Palmerston North, Manawatu-Wanganui, New Zealand - 1770 DNA GHGhigh gp2 | ecosystem: Host-associated > Mammals > Digestive system > Stomach > Rumen... | reverse complement strand
GTTGAATTTTTATATTGCAATTCCAAGCATCGCCACTGTGTCATGCATTATAGTAATGGCATTAGTTAGCATTTTTGTTGTTGATTTGTTTGATATAAAAAAGAAGTCGCATGCTATACTAATCTCAATGGCAATTGTTGTTTCGCCAACATTTACGGTTACCATGCTGTATATCTATACTGCACTTGCATACAGTGTGAACTTTTTGCTTGCAGTCCTTGCAGTTTGGTTTTTGTATAAATTTAAATCAAAAAAATTAGGTTATGTTTTTGCTGCAATATGTTTTGTATTATCACTTGGAATATATCAAAGCTATATGGGAGTCACAATTGGATTATGTATCATGCTTGAAGTTTTGGCCCTTCTAAAGAACGAAAAAGATTTTAAAAAATCATTTATAAATCTTATTACAGCAGCTATAGTAGTCGTAATTGCTGCAACAGCATATTATATGTTTACTAATTTTATTTTATCTCTTAAAAAGTTAGAACTTAGCAGTTACAATGGAGCTAATGAAACTAATGTCTACACTATGTTTATGGGACTTAAAAATACTATATTTATGACATATAGAGATTTTATACTTTTCTTTACAGGAAATAAAATAGTATACAATAAAGTATATGATAGACACGTGGCATATGAACTATTTTTTATAATTACATCAATTATAGGAGTAATTAAGCTTATTAAAATAGGGAGATGTAAAGATTTTACTGTAAAAGAAAGAGTACTTAGAATTGGGCTTATTATATTTCTATTGATATGTCTTCCAATAGGACTAAACATTATTGATATAATAGTTATCAACACTGAAATATATGCTCTTACAGCTGCACAGCTAATCTTAATGATTCCATTTTCTTTTGCTGTACTTGAAAGTGAAGATGAAAATGAAGCAGTAGTACTAAAAATATGTGCAAGTTTATGTGCAGTATTTATAGTATTTACATATTATATTTCAGACAATGTAACATATACAGTTGAGAAACTTTCATATAATCAAGCATATTCGACTTCAGCTCGAATAGTAGATAGAATAGAGAGTTTACCAGGTTATAATAGAGACCTTCCAGTGATGATTGCTGGAATTGTAGGAAATGATAATTATCCTAGAACAAATGATTTATATAGGTATTCGCTTGGTGATATTCCAAGCAGTACAGTTTTTCATTTTACATATGGTGGAATGGTAGAGACGTGGAGAAACTTTATTCATATATTTTTTGGACTTGATATTCCAATGTGTGATGATAACACGTATTATAAGATATCTCAAAGCCCAGAGTTTAAAAGTATGGGAAGATTTCCAGCACCAGACTCAGTACAAATTATACATGGAATTGTTGTAGTAAAACTACATGAAGATCCACCTTTACCTCATCCATAGGGCCGACCCTTTTTGACAGAAAATTGTCAAAAGTGCCAGACCTATGAGAGTGGAAGAATTGGATAATGAAAGCATAATATTGAAATAATACATTTTTTAAACACAAGGGGTGTCCCATTTGACAATTTTCTGTCAAAAAGGGTCGGCCCTATAGGAGGAATATGGGAAAAGTTGTTTTAGTTACAGGCGCAAGTAGAGGAATAGGAAGAAATATTGCGTATAATCTAGCATTAGACGGATATCAAGTAATTGCAAATTATAATAATTCAGCAGGCAAAGCTCAAGAATTAAAGGACGAACTTATGAAAAAAGATATACTTATTGATATATATAAAGCAGATGTTTCAGTAAGTAGTGAAGTTAAAAGTATGATTGACTACGTCCTTGGAAAATTTGGAAGAATTGATGTTCTTATTAATAATGCAGGAATATCTGAAGAAAAACTTTTTACTGAAATTTCAGATGAAGATTTTGATAAAATGATGAAAGTAAACTTATACTCGGCATTTTATACATCTAGAGAAGCCATAAGAACAATGATAAGAGACCACAGCGGGTGTATAATAAACATTTCTTCAATTTATGGCATTTCGGGAGGTTCTTGTGAGGTCCATTATTCTATTGCTAAAGCAGGTATTGATGGATTAACTAAATCTCTAGCTAAAGAAGTAGGGCCATCGAACATTAGAGTTAACTCAATTGCTCCAGGAGCAATTGACACGGATATGAATGCTTATGTGACCGAAGAAGAGTGGAAAGAAATAATTGGAGATACTCCACTTGAGAAAAAAGGCCAGCCAATAGATATTACAAGATGCGTGAAGTGGCTAATTGAGGATGAATATACGACTGGGCAGGTTATTTCACCAAATGGAGGCATGGTTATTTAAAGGAGAACAAAAGATGGAAGAAAGAGATTTGTTTTGGGTCACTGATGACAAAGGAAACAAATTACAAATGGAAGCAGTAGTGATGTATTCAATCAAGTTGACTGGATTTAACTACATAATTTATAGAGATATAGATCAGTCAAATTATTATGTTGCAAAATTTAAAGATGATGATGTTCAGACTATGATAACTGACCTCGATGAAAAAGAATATAGTTATGCCAAAATAGTGTTGGATGAGGTGATGTAAGATGGAATTAAAAAAAGATAATAGTCACCAAAAAATGGATATAGAAAACATTATAAGAAGGTTTAAATTTGGAGCATTTGGGGTAATGGCTGGATTGAATTTTGCTCTATTTAGTGGTGCGAGTGTTTTACCACCATTGGAAGTTAGCGCTGCAGAAGCAGGTCCAAATTTTGATTATAACCAACTAACTGAATTTGAAAGAATGCAGTCAGCCAATTTGCCAAAAGGTATTGGTAGAGATGTTTTAAATTATATTAATGAACAAAGAAGAAAAGACGGGTTACCAGAAATTGCTGATGAAGACAGCGTTATACGTAGAGATTTAGAAAGAAGCTTTAGAAGTGGAATTATAATAGTTAATAAAAACTCAGACTTGAAATGGTTAAATGATTGCAAAAATCTTGATAAATTAGTAATAAAATTTCAAGGCGATAAAGCTAGTGAGGCACTTGATAAAGTTGATTTTAAAAACCTTGGAAATCTAAATGAACTACATATAATTGTCGATACGGATGAGCCATATTCAAGAAACAAAGAAAATACATTTAATAAAGAAAACTTTGGAACAATTTTAGATGCGGCTTTATTAAGTCAATTTACAGTTGTAACGAAAGGTGATTCAAAAATCGCCCCCGAGTTCCTGGCACAAATATCAAATATGCCTAATATGGAAGGAATGACAATAGATGTTAGCACGGAAAAAATTGAATATGATACATTTGGTACAAAAAGCAAGTTAAAGAATTTAACGATTATTGGCAAGGCAGGAAACGTAGCTATGACTCTTACACCAGGTGAATTAGATAATTTACAAAATAGGGGAATAAAAGTTACTACACTTAATGATAATCATTTAAAAGAAGACAATTCGCAAAGAATATCAGAGATAAATGAAAGACTCGATGAAATAATGAAAGAACTTAATCTTAGCGAAGATATGTCGGATGAGCAAAAAAGAAATATTATTGTTCTATATATTATTAACCATTTAGAATATGATTCTTTCGTTAGAAGTAAACGTAAGGACTTAGATTATAGGAAAACCGAAGAATATAGGATGTATAAGAAAAATAAATTCTATAAAGATGGTTTTTTATATGGAGCACTTGAGAGTGATTCTCAGATATGTGGAAATTATGCGGCTCTATTCCAAGCATTAGCAGAAAGAGCAGGAGTGGAATCTTATTATATATCTACTGACACGCATGCATTTAATATGGTCGGGTATACAGACGAAGATAGAAAAAAACATTATAGATATTTAGACGTGACAATTATTGATGGAATTAACGAAGTGGAAGTACCACATATGGTAGGGAAAATTATAAAACGTAATGACGGCAATGGAACCAAATATGTGTTAGTTCCTGAAGCAAAAGAAGAGTCAGTAGAAAGTGTTTTGATGAATTACATGGATGATCAAAGGCTTGTTGAGAGGTGTATCCCATATTTAAGTATTGAACCAGAAGAATTGGAAAAACGTTTGGGTAAAGCAGGTAAAGGAAAAAATATTGTACCGGAAGGAATAAAACTAACATTTCCTGATAGTGGTGAGAACTTAAGTGAAATGCTAGTGAGTGAGCAAGAGATAAATACTCAGAGTGAAGAAACTAATGAGGAACGACAATTTGATAGATTGGTAGAGGTAGATACAGGAGATAGAAAGTATCTTGTACCTATGGGAGTTCTTGCAGGTATGTTTTTGGCCATTGAATTTTATAAAAGAAAAACGAGAAGTAGAGAGGATACTCTTAGTGGAGACTTAGAAGATCTAATTGAATTTTAATATAAACAAAAACTCCAGAGCATATGCTCTGGAGTTTTTGTAGTATTTATTAGAAATAATTACATTCAAATTGTGAAGATAATTATTTTTCTTCAGTGGAATTTCTTCTTTTATAATTTCCGGTAATTAGTCTTGGAATATAAATAAGAAGTTTGTAAATCGCAAGTTTAATCTTTTTAGAATAAAGATAACTTTTTCTTAAATGTCTAATTGGTTTTTCTTGAGTGACAACTAAAGCAAGTTCTGGGTGTTCAATTGCAAATGTGTAGTTGTTACCTTCATTATTATCCCATTCTTCTTTCTCATTTTTAAAGCAGAAGCTGAATGTATTTGTGTCAGGAATATTAACTTCAATCTGGAATCCAAGTTCGGTTTTGCTCATACTTTCTTCAAATTTTGTTGCCCAATCATCGCCAAAAGCGTAGTTAATAGACACTTCATTTGAGTGATCTTGAAAAAATCTTCCAGTATAAGATATTTTGATCGTACTATTAGCAGTTAATCTATCTGTATTAAAGAAAATATTCTTAACTAATTCCATTAATAGTTTTTCCTTTCTGTATATTATCTATCTTTTGTATGTGAAACCTTCATATAAAACTATAGAATAGGCTTTAAATTTGCGTTTCATTTGATATTGTAATTATATAATATGAGAAATTATAATCAATAGAAATTCTAAAAATTACAAAAGGGTTACATCGCTGTAACCCCTGTTTCCTCGCATTTTTATTAAAATAGAAACATAAACTATATATAAACCTTGCCAATAATTTTAAAACTATCTTTATTGTGTACTAAAATATCTTTTACAGATTTGTTGTCAGCTCTTAAAACGAATCTTCCGTTCTTATACATAAGTCTTCTGATAAGATATTTGTCATTTAATTTAAAAAGGCCAACAGCTTTGTTTTCAATAACACCATTTATTTCGATAAAAGCATATTTTCCTTCTTTAAACATTGGCTCCATACTATTATCAGGAATTTTGTATGCAAATGAAGCATTTGAAAAGTCTGGCGGACATGTAATATATTCGTCAATTTGTGAAACAGCAGGTATTTTATTATATGAAAGGTAATTTATATAATTATACTCAACTTGCTCATCGTTAAGTTCTTTATCATAGGTGTTGTATAGCTGCTGATATGGGATTTTTAATGCAGTACAAATTTCTTTAAGTGCTTTGTGGCTTGGATTTCTTTCACCTTTTTCAATGTGGGTTAGATGTCCAATGTTAATGTTAGTCTCATTTGCAATTTGTGTTTTTGTAACACCTTTTTCTTTTCTTATTTTTGATATCATATCGCCAATCATAATTTCACCTCATTTTTATCATATGAATTATTGTTACTTTGATTATATATATAATTTCATTTGTTGTCTAGTAGTAAAATTTTTGCGCATTTGTTCATATTATGCTTGAATGTACGTAGGAGAATTGATATAATACGTGGCAAGAACGCAGACAATGAAGTCCTTTTGGGAGTTGACATATATTATTTAAACACCGTGATAAAGATTTTTATTAAAGGAGGAAAAATATGATAGTTAAGACTTTGATTTTTATTTTGGTAATGCTTGTCATATCATATTTGATAGCAAAAATTCGGGTAAAATTTTTAGAGAAAAAGAAAAAGGAAAAATTAGAAGCACTAGAGTATTTGGCTTCATTAGATAATTGCATTGATAAAGATTTGCCGTGAGTTATATATTAGTATATTGTTATTAATAAAGTTCAAGCGAGGATTAAAAACCTTGCTTGAACTTTATTATTTGAAATAATAAAACCTTGCTTAAAATTATTGCAATAAAAAATCAGTTATGATAAGATGAAAAGCGGAATACTACGGAAAGGGGTATTTGGGGAAAATGGCAAGCAAAAAGAAAAAGAATAAAAATAAAAAGAAGAATAACAGAAATAATAGTAATTATATAAGACAGGAAATAAAAGCTGTCTTAGCTGAAGAAAAAAATCTTGCCCAAGAAAATAATAATAATCAATCCAATATCACAACTAGTAATGCAATTGAGTCTCAAAAAGATATAGGAGAAAAAATTCATGAAGCAATTAAGAATTTTGACCCTGAGAGTGTAGAAAAAAAAGAAGTAGTAGATACTAAAATTAAGAGTTCTCTTGATAAAAAAATACATGATAGTATTATGAATTTTGAATCCGAAAATGCAGATAATAAAGAAAAAACACTTGATGAAAAAATTCACGATAGTATTAATAGTTTTGAAAAAAAGCTTGAAGAAGCAGCTCAAAAAGCACTTGATGAGAATGAACACGTTGAAGATAATACTATGAAAATAGACATTTCTAAATTATCTAAACCAGAGGAAATTACTTCAAATGGTGCTAGCCAGGAAACTAAAGTGATGAGCCCTGTTACCTCAGAAATGGTATCTAAAGAAAGAATTAATTCAGAAGTAAGCCAAGAAACCAAAGCAAGTGCAGATAAAAAAACAGATAAACCAGAATATGTAAAAGAAATGCTTGAAAAAAAGAACAAAAGGACGAGAATTCTTATTACATGTGTGACGATTGTAGCGGTTGTTTCATTGTTTTCAACAATGTTTGCGGTATCTAGATCAAACAATAACACTATTGTAAGCAATACTGCTATAAAAAACATTGATGTTGCTGGTTTAAATATGGATGATGCCAAAAAGACATTGGAAGAAAAATTGGGAGCAGAATTGTCTAAAGAAGTGACTTTAAAGTATAGTAATGACTACAATGTTTCTTTTACACCAGCTCAGATTGAATTCAAATATAACGTAGATGATGCACTTTCAAAAGCATATGCTATAGGGCGAAATGGCAATATTGTAAGTAACAATTATGCAATTCTTGGAGCGATGCTTGTAGGAAATAAAATAGATCTAGAATATACATATAATGAAGATTTACTTAACAAAATTATAGATGATTTAAGCGCTAAAATCCCAGGCGTAGTTGTAGAACCAAATTATTACATTGAGGGTGCAGAATTAGTTGTAGAAAAAGGAAAAGACGGAATTCAGGTAAAAAAAGGCGACCTAAAGGAAGAAATATTTAAAAGAATAATAGAAAGAAACGAAGAAGAAATTTCAAAAGAAGACTTTAAACAAAATATTGATGTTCCAGTCGAAGATGCAAAAGCATCGAAAATAAATATGGCTAAAATTTATGAGGAGATTCACACTGAGCCTAAAGATGCATACTTTACGACAGAACCTTATAATATTTTTCCAGATCAAGATGGAATTGATTTAGCTATAACGGTTGAAGAGGCCCAAAAATCAATTGGAAATGAAGAAAAAACTGAATACACATTTCCTCTTAAAATCTCAAAAGCAGCTAAAACAATCAACGATTTAGGTATGGAAGCATTTCCTTATGAAGTTTCTAGCTTTTCAACTAAGTATGATGCATCGAATATAAATAGAAGTACAAATCTTGCAATAGCTGCGAATAAAATAAATGGTAAAGTATTGATGCCAGGAGAAGAGTTCTCTTATAACAAAGTTGTAGGGAAGAGGACAGTAGAAGAAGGATATAAGGATGCTAAAATATATGCAGATGGTGGTGTAGTAGATGGTTTAGCTGGAGGTATCTGCCAAATTTCATCTACATTATACAATGCTGCATTGCTTGCTAATCTTGAGATTACGGAAAGAAGAAATCATTCTTATCCAACATCATATTTGCCTGTTGGAAGGGACGCAACAGTTGTTTATGGGGTTATAGATCTTAAATTTAAAAACACGAGGAAATTCCCAATAAAAATAGAAGCTTCTGTAAAAAATGGAGTGGCATCTTTTGTAATTCATGGAATAAAAGAAGAAAAAGAGTATGAAATAAAAATATTACCTACTACAACAGCAACTTTAGGACACGGAACACAAACGATTCCAGATCCTACACTTCCAGCTGGACATCAAGTTGTAAAACAATCTGGACATGCAGGATATAAGGTAACAACATATATTGAAAGAACTTGTGATGGCGAAACCAAAAGAGAGGTACTATCAAATGATACGTATCAACCAATGGCAACAATAATTAGAGTTGGAACAGCAGCACCTGTTGATCCAGCTGCGATACCACCACAATAATAGGTAAAAAATATGAAAATTAATGATGTAATTGTAGAAGCAAACAAAAATATAATAACTCTAAATACTTTTTTGTATTCATGTATTGGTACAATTTTATTGAACACAACTGTAGGTGTTATAATTGCGGCATTGGTAATTGTGAGTTCAATATTACTTATGGTGTTCAAGAATGTGTTTTTAGGTGCTGCGTTGACATTTTTAGTATTTTTGATTTCAGGGTTATCATATGTGGCACTGACATATGGTGTTATTGTATATATTTATGAACTTGCTAATGGTAATGAAGCACATCCAACGGATATTTTTAGAAATTCAATTTCAAAAGCAAGAATTGTATTAACGGTATTTTTTAGAGTAATTTGCAAATTTATAATTGAAATTATAATTTTAATTGCATCTGGTATAGTAGCGTGTTTAGCAATATTATCAGTATTAATACTATTTATAAAGACTTTGTCAGAAGGAATTTTTATGGGTTACTCAGAACTGGCCGGAAAGAGTAGTGGAAATTTCACGCAGCTTATTTCATATTTATCTGATAATACGGATAAGATTATTATGGCTCTTATCGTAAGTGTTGGAGTATTTTTATTGACATCGTTTATAATATTTGTAAGAAAAATGTCGTATTCGCTTACAGATTTTTTAATATATGAAAATGATGAGTATAATTCAAAGGAAATTATAGAAAAAAGCAAAGAACTTATGAAGGGTAAAAAACTTACATATTTTGGAATCGCAATATTGCCAAGTTTATTAACAATTGCGTTTGGCATATTATATTATGTTCTTCATATATCAGAAGTTTTTTCAGGAACTATTTTTACCATTTTAAGTATCATTGCAACTACATATGCACTTATATTACAAGTAGCTTTCTATAGAATAGTAAAAAAAGAGTATTAATTATAAAAATTAAACACCCAACCGGTTTAAGTTGGGTGTTTTTTCATTCACAGCGCTAGTTAACAGCGATAATTTTACCATCAATGAGAACCATCTGCCTTTTGATGAGAGGATCGATTAATCCTGCAGCGTCAAAATATTTAGGTTTTCCGTCAATGGTATCAACAAAAAAGTGTTGGATATTAATCTTGCTAATATTCGGGTTCTGCAATATTTTGAGCCTCTCTACAGCTTCTATAACAGGAGAAATTGCATTCCCTTTAAAATCGGGGTTATACTTTTTCTTTTTATAGTCACGATGAGAAGGCTCGCCATATTCGGCGACAAAGTTCATAGATGGGGTCCTGAACTGGATCTCAATGTGCCGTCCAAGGCTAACACTCCAAAAGATTATGTGTAAGGACTGGTATCCATTTAACTTTTGATAGTAGATATAGTCTTTAAAGAACTTCTCGTACTTTTCAGATAAAAGTGGATTTTTTCCTTTCTTTTTAGAAATACCTTTTAAGTTGGGGTGAGCTTGGGCAATTAGACCATACTGTTCCATTTCAGGGATGAGAAGATTTGCAATTTGATATATTGTTTGAATCGCTTCTTCTTCTGTTTCCCCATGAATAATAAACCGGTACGCTAAGATGTCATTTAATCCATAATTAAGCTCGTGAATAAGCTCTTGGATAAGTTCATCATAGCTAATACTTTTGTGGTTTTTCCAGGCTTCAACAAGAGTGTAGTTTATTTTCTTCTCAAAGGAAAGAAAAGCCTTAACTCGTGAAAAAGCTTGGACTCTAGTACTTGGCCAATTTCCTTTAATAAAGTTCATGATATGCTGCATGATCCGATAAGCTTCTCTTTCTGTTTGTGCATCAAGGAAGCTCAAATATTCCTGTACCTTGTTGTAATGGATATTGTCAATTACACTCCCTTCAGAGAGTACTTGGGCATATTTTGAAATGCCTTCACGCAGCATACATCCTCCGACCATATAATCAAGAGGATTTAAAACAGTTATTGTTTCCGTCATTTCGTCTCCTTATAAAAGCGCTGTGAATGTTTTAATGGATGTATTTACATTTTCCATCTGCCTTATAAGAATAATAAGACTTTAGATTGAACTAATGCTAAGGGGAATATACCTTTTATGAATAGTTCAATCAGACTTCAAAACGAAAACTTCCAATCACTATTATATCACGAATTGCAAGCAATTTCAATTATAATCCTTCTTTATGTTAAGATTTTAGGTTGAATAAAAGTCTGATTTAATTATAATTTTGAGTTTCTCTTTAAAATAAAAATAGCAAGCCTTAAAAGACTCGCTATGATTTGGTTGCGGGGGTAAGACTCGAACTTACGACCTTCGGGTTATGAGCCCGACGAGCTGCCAACTGCTCCACCCCGCGATTAATTCGACAAATAATATTATAAACTCAAGAATGGGGATTGTCAACAGTTTTTTGAAAAAATGTGGATAAAAAGGTACTAATATGATAAAATAATATCGATTTTGTGGATTCTTTCAAAAAGGAGAGAAAAATGGAAGAAAAGATTGAAAAATTTGTTGAATTTGTTAATGAGAGTGAAAATATAGTATTTTTTGGCGGTGCAGGTGTATCGACAGAAAGCGGAATACCAGATTTTAGAAGTAAAGATGGCTTATATAATCAAAAATACAAGTATCCACCAGAACAAATGTTAAGCCATACATTTTTTATGAATCATACTGAAGATTTTTATGAATTTTATAAGGAAAAACTGAATTCACTGAAGTATGAGCCCAATATTACTCACATCAGATTGGCTGAACTAGAAAAAAAGGGAAAGCTTAAAGCAGTGATTACTCAAAATATAGATGGCTTACACCAAAAGGCCGGTTCTAAAAATGTTTTAGAATTACATGGAAGTGTACTTAGAAATTATTGTATGAACTGTGGAAAATTTTATAGCGCTGAAAAAGTCTTTGGTGAGGATGATGAGAAAATTCCAAAATGTGAATGCGGCGGCATTATTAAACCAGATGTGGTACTATATGAAGAGGGATTAGATGATAGTATTATTTATAAGTCAATTTATGCAATCCAAAATGCTGATATGCTTATAGTGGCAGGAACATCTCTTACTGTACAACCAGCAAGTAGTTTAATAAGATACTATAAAGGGAATAAATTAGTTTTAATAAATAGAGATGCTACGATTTATGACGAAATTGCAAATCTTGTTATAAATGAATCATTAGGAAAAGTATTTGGTAAATTGAATATAGTATAGACTGATAGGAGATAATAATGGAAATAATTTATGGCACGCATAACAAATCTAAAATTGAAGCAATGAAAAGAATACTAAAAAAATATAAATATGACATAAGAATTATAACACCAGGGGATATTGGATTTGATAAAGAAATAATTGAAAATGGAAAAACTTTTGAGGAAAATTCAGAGATAAAAGCTAGGGAAATAAAAAGATATTGTGATAGTAATAATATAGAAAATATTATTATTATTACAGATGATGCTGGATTATGTGTAGAAAAATTAAATGGTGAACCTGGAATATATACCGCTAGGTATGCTGGAGAAAAACCGACGCAGCTTGAAAATATAAATAAATTGCTTGATAATCTAAAACCATATACCGATATGGAGGATAGATCATGTAAATTAGTTTGTGTTCTTACAGCCATTTTACCTAGTGGTAAAATCATAGTTTCAAGAGGTGAAAGTGCTGGAAGTATAGCCTTTAAGCCAGGTAAACTAGGTGGGCTTACATATAGCCCAGTATTTATTCCTAAAGGTTTTGACAAACCAATGGGAGAAATGGAAGAAAAAGAGTATTTGGCAGTTTCTAATCATAGAGATGTGGCTATGCATGAATTGATGAAAAAAATTATAGAGAATGGAGACATACAATTTGCCCAAAAAGATTGCAATTATCGTCAAAATGATATATAAATAAATTATTAATTATTAAAAAGGGGAGGAATTGGTTATGTCAAGTTCTGAGTTGAAAATTGAAGCAAAAGAACGCCTTTTAGGAAAAAGAAAAGAAGCTGCTATTGTTATTCTTCTATTTATGGTTGTTACTTCGGTTTTAGGAGGTTTAAGTGGTTCATACAATATTAATAATCAAAATATTGCTAAATTAGGAAATAATTCAGCAGTGTCAATAAGTACGCAACAACAATCTCCAGCACAAATGTTAGGAAAGATACTATTTGCAGTTGTGAATACCTTTTTATCATTAGGTATGACAAGTTACTTTTTAAAAATATCTAGAGGTGAAGATGTAAAAATTGAAGAACTTTGGAGCAAAGGCAAATTATTACCAAAAGCTATAGCAGTGGGCATTATTAGAAGTGTTGTCGTTTTTGTAGGGTGTTTGGCTTTTATTATACCAGGTATTATCTTATCATTTGGATATACACTTACAACATATTTACTTTTAGATAATCCTGATATGGAAATATTGGACGTATTAAAGAATAGTAGAACTATGATGCAGGGTAACAAATGGAGATATTTCTGTTTAGTTATTAGCTTCATAGGATGGTTTTTATTACTTATTCCTACTTTTGGACTACTTTCACTTTGGTTAATGCCATACGTAGATGTAGCATGTTGTGCATTTTATAATAACTTGATTGGAAAAGGTGGAGTAGAAAAAGCTGTTGAAGCAGAAGTTGTAGAAGGCGAATAATATTTAATTGTTTTAGCCAGTGAATCATATGATTTGCTGGCTTTTCTTTTTGTTTTATAAAATAAATTGCTTTTATAAAAAATAATAATATGATATAATATGAAAAATTATACGGAAGAAGGAATTTGAAATGAAAAACATTAATCCATTGATAGGTATTTTAACAACAGCTTTAGTAGTAGCGATTTCTATTATTGTAATGATGGGTATATACATAGGAAAGTTATCAAAAGATATTCGAATATTAAGGGGTGAGGAGACTACAGAGCAGGAGTCGGTTGCTCAAGAAGAAGCAAAAGAAATACCTTTCACGCAATTTGATACAACATTTTATAAGGTGGAAGATTGTGCTGTTGAAAAAATTGAATGTGCTACCATAGCAGAAAAAATTGATTATGAATTTGATATTGATGCGGACAGTTCAATGGATAAGCTTACTGTAGAAATAGACAAAAAAGGTAATAAAGGTGTTATTTTCAAAATTAATGGTAGAGAATTTGAAAATGGTACAGATATGAAGGGCGCAAAATTCTTTTTAGTTGATTTAAATAGATTTGACAATACAATTGAAGTAGTGATTTATGATGAAGGAGAAAATGGAAAATCACATTATTTGATTTATTCAAAATCTGGATCAAGAATGAAATTGCTTGAGGATATTGATGGTAAAGAACTATATTTAGATGAAATAGGCAAGGTAACCTCTCTATCATATAAGGCACCTAAGATAGATCCTGAAGTGTTTGGAAAGTATTATGAATTTGAGGAAGGAAAGCTTAATGAACAAACCTTAAATGCAGCAAGAGTAAAAAATATAGAGTTTACCGCTGAAGGTGAATACTTTACCACAGATATAAATAATTTAGATGATTACTATGATATGGTTGGTTTGAGTAAGACAAAGAAGGAAATTGAAACTATTGATGAAGATTCACTTGAGAAATCCGAAATAACAAAATTAACAGCAGAGGATAAATTTGAAATAAAATCATTTACCGATGATTATAATATTGAAGTTGAATTAAAAGATGGAAGGAAAGGGTATGTAATTTCAAATTATTATATACAAAATTTTGAATAAAAATGAATGTTTTGGGCAGAGGACAACTTGATATGATTGTGGGGAATTAAGAAAAAATGAGTTTTCAAACATTTTAAAACGCTTTTTTGTAATAAAAATGAAATCGCCGGTTTACAGAAATATTATGAAAAAATATTTACATTTGGCAAATATTATGTTATCATTAAAATGAGGAGTTAAATAATATATACGTTTTTTTATTTTGTTTTTAAATTTTTGTATATATATATTTTAAATCGTTAAGGAGGATTTAGTTATGAAAAATAACATTATTAGAATTGTCGCTGTGGCATTACTAGTAGCAGTTATGTGTTGTGCATTTTCTGCAGTAGTTTCAGTTAATGCTATGAGTTATGAAGACATTAGTCCAGACAAGACAATTAAGGAAGGTGCACAGGATGGTACTGGTACAGCTGAATCAGCACAAAGAATTTTACAAGCTGTTTTAACAGTAGCACAGGTTATTGGTGTTGGTGTCGCAGTTATCATGTTGATAGTATTAGCTATCAAATATATTTCAGCAGCTCCATCAGACAAAGCAGAAATCAAAAAGCACATGGTTGTATACGTTGTTGGTGCAATAGTATTATTCGCAGCTTCAGGTATACTAGAGATAATTAAGAACTTTGCTGGTATGGTTAAGCCATCTTCAAATTAGAGATAATGAAGAATTGAATAGAAAAAGGGACCTTTATGAAAGGTCTCTTTTTTTTGTCCTTATAGATTTAAAATTATAATTTTTCATTTAGATAAATTGAAAGGAGTAGTTTTATGAAAAAAGTTTTAATTAAAGGAATAGCTATTTCACTATTAATAATTATGTTGTATTTTACAATTTCAGTTAATATGATTGGCTATTGTACTGAAGAATATGAAGGAATATCTTCAGGTTATATAACAAACGGAGCAAAAGATCCAACAGGTGTCGCTAAATCAGCTAAGGAAATAATTCAATCTGTTTTGACGATAGCACAAGTTATTGGTGTTGGTGTGGCAGTTATAATGTTAATAGTATTAGCTATTAAGTACATTTCAGCTGCCCCATCTGATAAAGCTGAAATTAAAAAGCATATGGTTGTATATGTAGTAGGATCTATTATATTATTTGCTGCTTCAGGAATACTAGAGATTATTAAAAGATTTGCAGCAATGGTTAAGCCTGCAGAAGGATAATAAGAGAAGTAATAGAAGACTAGTTAATACCAGTAGAATATGCTATTGGTATTAACTGTTTTTTATGAAATGTTACAATTAGGTTACATAACGCTGAATTATTGAAAAAAGTGCTCTAAAATGGTATAATATAAATAGTGAGAGTGGGTAAACATGGAGGTGTACTATGGAAATAATAAAAAGAACAAGTATTATTGTTTTGTTAGTAGTTTTAGTTTTTTCAGTTGGTTTTACGAATATTTCAAATGCAGACTGGCAAAGCTTGAAAGATGAAACAGTTAGTGGAGATGCTAGTAATGAAGCTGTTGATAAGATTAAAACTACATCTCAATCTGTAGTCACAATAGCGCAAGTTATTGGTGTTGGTATTGCTGTAATTATGTTGGTAGTACTTGCAATGAAATATATGATTTCTGCTCCAAATGAAAGGGCTGAAATCAAAAAGCATGCTGTTATTTATATCATAGGTGCTGTTGTATTATTTGCTTCAGTGGGAATTCTTGAAATAATTAAGAATTTAGCAGAAGTGGTAAATAAATAATTACTTGGAGATATAAAAATGAAAATGATAAAAAAGATAGGCATGATGTTTTTGATTATAATAGTTGCGTTTTTTAGTTGTTATGCTTGTAATTCCGAAGCAGGATTTCGAGAGATGCTAAAAGATGCGGTTAATGGAGAGGCAAATAACGCATCTGTTGATAAGGTTAGAAGTGTGTCACAATCCGTCATTACAATAGCTCAAGTTATTGGTGTTGGTATTGCTGTAATTATGTTGGTAGTACTTGCAATGAAATATATGGTTTCTGCTCCAAATGAAAAGGCAGAAATAAAGAAACACGCGGTTGTGTATATTATTGGAGCAGTAGTACTATTTGGCTCAGTGGGAATTCTTGAAATAATAAAGAATTTAGCAGATGTTGTTAATGAATAATGATAAACATTTGATGATTGGAGATAATATATGGAAAAAATTATGTTCAAAAAAGTTACAATATTATTTTTAGTTGCTATGTTGTTTCTATCATGTATGAGTTTTTATACTGTTAGAGCAGCAGATTGGTCTGGTGGAGTTTATGAGTATATTCAGGAAAATAAGGACCCTGATATAGGTAAAGATAGTACCGGAGCAGCCAAAAAAATTCAAGAAGTTTTAACTATATTAGCTGTTATTTTTAAAATTGTTGCAGTAGCTACAGGTATAGTTATTCTTATTTCACTTGCTGTAAAATATATGATGGCAGCACCGGGTGATAGAGCGGATATTAAAAAGAGTATGATTCCATTTGTGATAGGAGCATTTGTTCTTTTCGCTGCTTCAGGAATTGTAGATATGCTTATAAAATTTTCATCGCAGTTGTCGAGTTAAAAACAGGGAGGTTAGTATATGGATATTGTTAGAAAAACTCTAATTTGTATTATTGCTTTTATATTAGTTGCAGCATTTTGCTTTAGTTTTATTAATAATTATGCATATGCGGCAACGGGGTTGTCTCAAGGAGAACCTTCCGCATTTGAAGGAAAGGATGATCCACCAGGTGCTGAATCTGTAAAAAAGATAAGAGATGTTGTGGTAACAATTACTAGGATAATAAGTGCAACAATTGCGTTAGTTACAATTCTAGTTCTTGGTATGAAATATATGTATTCTGCTCCTGGTGATAGAGCAGATATAAAGAAACATGCTATTGTTTATATAGTTGGTGCCTTTATATTGTTTGCTTTGCCTGGAATAATAGGTATATTGATAGATGTTGGAGAGTCATTAAATAAATAATAGTGAGGTGTGATATGGCGTATATAAGAAAAATATTTGTAATGTTGGTGTTTGCTATATTAATATGTTTTGCTGTGAGCAACTATACTTCCGTACAAGCAGCTAATATTCCATTTACTGGAGAGATGAAAGTTGGACAAGAAGGAATTGATTCTACCAAAAGTATTCTTGCTTCAATATTAGGTATGGTTAGAATTATTGGTATAACAGTAGCCGTAGTTATGCTTGCAGTAATTGCATGTAAATATATGCTTTCAGCACCTGGTGATAGAGCGGATTTGAAAAAATATATTCCTATTTATGTTGCAGGTGCAATTATATTATTTGGTGCTTCTGGTATAGTTGGAATGATAAGAGACATGACTATAGAAGCTACTGGTGGTTAGAATATGGAAATAGTGAGGAGAAAAATAATAGCCATTTTTGTGATATTGCTATTTTTTATATCCTTGAGGAATACTTCTTCATATGCTACGATACAATCAATGTTTCCTGGAGAAGTTGTGAATGCACAAGATGGAATTGATTCTACATTGGTAGGAATAATAAGAAATATGGTTTTTGAAGCAACAGGAAACTAAATTTTAAAACGATTAAAGAGGAGAATTGATATGAGAAAAAAAGTTTGTTCGGTTTTAATTATAATGTTAGTAGTGATGTTTTCATTGTGCGTATACTCACATGCTTCATCAGTAGATCAATTAATTCCACAGATGGCAAATGCCAATAAACTTGATAATTCAGATGTTAATACTGGAATTGGTGATGCATTGAATGCAATTATAGGTATCATTCAATTTGCAGGGTCAGGAATTGCTATTATTGTAGTCTCGATTCTGGGTATTAGATATTTATTTGCAAGCCCATCAGAAAAAGCAGATGTGAAGAAAATGGCTTTTCCAATTATCATTGGATGTATTTTACTTTTCGGAGCGGTCAATATTGCAGGTATAATTTATGATTTTGCTACGGGTGCGTTTGGAAATTAATGTTGAACATTTAACAAAAAAGTGATAAAATATTTTAAGGGACATTTATTTTTACAAGTGTCCCTTTTTTGTTTTTGTTTCAAAGAAAATAAGCATTCTTTTAGGAATATTACAATTGTGTTAAAAATCACCAGATTGCTTATTTATTATTGAAAAAAAATACCCGTTTAAGTATAATTTTAGTATGTAGTTAAAATGGGTTTATTAGATTTAGGAGGATAGATATGGGAAGAAAACTAAATAGTTTATTCAGAATAATATATGTGATGATTGCAGTGTATGCTATTCTTGGAACATATACCTTTACATTTGCGTCATTACTATCTGAGATGAATGCCGATGTTGAGGCATTTAAAAATCAAGGTGATATAAACATTGATACTAGCAAAGTTACTGAAAAGTTTGAAGGTTTAGGTCAAGCATTAACAATGGTTGGTACGGGCGTTATGGTTGCAGTTATTGCTTATATGGGAATAAAATACATGACTGCGGGACCTGATGCACAAGCAAAACTTAAGACACAACTAATTGGTGTTGTTGTATCTGGAATAGTTATTTTTGGTGCATACCATATTTGGAAATTGGTTTTGAATGTTGTTAAGAATTTTTAAATAAAGTTTATAGAAAGGAGAGTATGATATTTTATATTTAAATTATCATACAGAGATTTGAATGGGAACATATTACATACCTCGTAATTACAAGGGAGAGACAAGAATATTGTACATATTCACAATGAAATCACTTTTGACATCGGTGGTTGGAGCAATGATAGGATCTTTATTTTTCTTATTGTTTTCCGTACTACAAATGCAAGTTGTTGGAATTGTTATTATGGTAGTATTCGCTTTGATAGGTTTTTGTGTTGGTGCATTTAAAATACCAACAATAGTGGCATTTCCTGTTACTAAGAAAATCGGTGGAGAATCAGTCGGAGGAATAGTATTAAGATATATAAAATACAAGAAGACAAAGAAGATATACATATATACAGATGAGGAGGAAAAAGAGTAATGGGAACAGAAGTCGTACCACTATTGGAAGTGATGATGGTTTTTATATTCATCATCATGGCTATTTTAATTGGACTTTATTTTTGGTTTTCTAGACCAAAAAAGGTTAAAGTCGAAGAAGAGGTGGTTGTAGAAACAGAAGAAGAAAAACGTAAAAGAGAAGAAAAATACGGAAAATTCACAACTAACCTTAACCGTGAATCTATATTAGAATTTATGGAGTTTGATGAAATCGTAGATAACATGATTGTTAGAAAAGGTGGAACACAATTTGTAATGATTTTACAATGTAATGGTGTAAACTACGATTTGATGTCAGAACAAGAAAAGATTTCTGTAGAAGAAGGATTTGTTCAATTTCTAAATACCCTTAGATTCCCAATTCAATTATATATTCAAAGTAGAACTTTGAACTTAAGAGATATCATTGAGGGTTATAAAGCTAGAGTTGATGCACTTACTGTTGATATAAGTAAATTAGAAGCTAAGATTGCTCAAGCTAGAACAAATGGTAATAGAGCTTTAAGAGAAAAGTTCGAATTCGAAAGAAGAAGAAAAATAAACATACTTGAGTATGGAATGAGCATCACAGATTATGTTGAAAAACTTAGTGCTAATAAGAACGTTCTTCAACAAAAAACATATGTTGTTCTTTCATACTATACAGCTGAGCTTGGAACAGGTCTTGATAAGTACTCAAAAGAAGAAATATATAATATGTGTTTCTCAGAGTTATATACAAGGTGCCAAAACGTTGCAAGTGCTCTTGCCACGTCTCAAGTAAGTAGTACAATTCTTGATTCTGAACAATTAGCAGAGTTATTATACATTGCTTATAACAGAGATGAGTCAGAGATGGTTAACTTATCAAAAGCAATAGACTCTCAATATGATTCGCTTTATAGCACAGGAAAAGACGTACTTCAAAAGAAACAAGAAAAATTAGATCAAGAAATAAATATAGCTGCTATAGATTTAGCTACTGATAGTATACTAAAAGCTGATAAGCAAAAACAAATAGAAGAATTAGAGCTTAAGATTAACAAAGAAGAGAGAATAAAAGAAAAGGCAAATGAATTATTAGATTCATATCAAAATCAATTGGATCCAAGAGTTTTCTCTCTTGCAAAACAAGAAATTGAAAAAACTGGAACAAAAAAATTACCAGAAGAAAAAACTAAAGAAAAAGAAAAAGCTCCTATTAAGAAAAAGACAGTTGTAAAAAGAAAAAGGATTGAGAAATAGGAGGGGAAAGAAATGGCGAAGAAAAAAGTTGAATCAACTAACGAATTAGATAAAGTTGTAAAAGAAGAAATTAGTATTTTAGAAAAGAATAAAAGTTCACTAAAAAAATTAATTGCACCTGGTGGAATTGATGCAAGTTATACAAACCATATAGAAATAGCATCATCGCGTACAAGATATGCTAGATCAATGATTGTAGCAAATCTACCAAGAATGTGTACTTTCCCAGAGTTTTTAAGAGGAATGTATACATTTGGAGATATAAATGTTTCGGTTTTTATTAATCCTCTTAGTGAATCATCATCTCAAACTGACCTTAACAGAACAATTAACGAACTTGAGTCTGAAAGAATTGTTGCTTGGGATAGAGGTGATATAAACAGAGAGAGAGTTATAGCTCAAAAGAGAGAAGAGGCGGAAGAGCTTCGTGATGCCATTGCAGCTGGTTTTAACAAATTGTTTGACTCATCTATTATTGCAACAATTTTTGCATATAGCATGGATGAGTTAGAGAGATACACTGAATTATTAGCAAATGAAATGTCAAAGAACCTTATTGACATTAAACCATGTTGGGCATTACAAGATAATGCATTTAGAAGCAATATGCCATATTGTGATAATAGATTATCAAAATCACACACATTTGATAGACGTGCTATGTCTACAGTATTCCCATTCTTTACATCTGAGGTTGGACATGAGACAGGTATTCCAATGGGATTTAATAAGCAAACAGGTCTTCCAATTTTGTATGATAATTTTAGCTCAAAACTTACAAATTATAACATGGTTATATTTGGTAAGTCTGGAGCAGGTAAATCTGTTACTATAAAAACAATAACATCAAGATCTGCAGTATTAATGGGAATAGAAAGCTTGGCATTAGACGCAGAAGGTGAGTATAGTATAGTTGCTGAGGCATTAGGTGGAGTTAATGTTACACTTAGCCCAAACTCTAAAACAATTATTAACGTTTTTGATATAGAGCCAGAGTTAGTTAAAGATGAAATAACTGGAAAAGAAAGAAACGTTTTAAGTGTTGAAAACAAAGTTGAGGACGTTACGAATGGTCTTCTTACAATGGCTAGAGGTAGTACTCGTTCAAAAGAAGTAAACGAGCTTACAAAACAGATAATTTCAGAAGCTGTTGCAGAAGAATATGCAGCTCTTGGTATTACAAACAATGTTGAGAGTTTATATACAAGAGATGAAAATGGCGGACAGGTAGACATTGCTAATAATTACTTGGGAAGAGTAAGAAAAGAAATGCCAACTATAGGTTCTTGGTATAAGAGAATTTGTAGAAAAGCAGAAGAAAATGAGAACCCTGACTATCGTTTCCATTATAGTTACCTCGTTAAGGTTATGAAACAGTATGTTAGAGAGTATCAAGGTCAAATGGCATATTTTGATGGACAATCAACATTTGAGTTATCAGAAGGATTACCATTTATAAATATAGATATTTCACAACTTGAAGAAAGATTTGCTAGACCACTTGCACAGCAGATAATGCTTTCTTGGGTTTGGGAAAAATATGTTAAGAAAAATAGTGAAGATAAAACAAAAGCTTCAAAGAAGAGAGTGCTTGTTGATGAGGCATGGATGCTTCTTCCATATCCAGAAGCGGTTGATTTCTTAAATACTATGGCTAGACGTGCTAGAAAGAGAAACGTTTCTCTAGCAGTTATATCACAGAAATTTCAAGATTTCTATGAAAAACAAGAAGTTCAAGCCGTTCTTACATCTTCAGATACAAAACTATTTCTAGCGCAAGATAAATCAGAGATTCAGTATTTGAAAGAGGTATTTAAGCTTAGTGAAGGTGAGTCTGGATTCTTGATTACATGTAATAGAGGAGAAGGATTACTAAAGGTTGGTGGAGATTCTGCAATACTAGCAATTCAACCTACAAAGAAGGAATTTGAATTCGTTGAAACTAACCTTTCAAAACAAGTTGCTTTGGAAAAAGCAAGAAGAGCGGCCCAAGGAAAAGAATAGAAAAGATAAAGCTATGATTATAGCAGTAAGGATAAATGATGAGCAAAAGATTTATTAGTTGTTTTTTATTAATAACTATTATGCTTAATTTCATATTTATTGGTCCAAGTCATGCGGCTGGCCTAGATCCTGATAAAAGGCAACAGGTTGGACCATATTTTGATCCGGTAGAAGAAGAGGGGCATGAAGATACTTCAAAAATAGGATCAAGTATTATAGGTCAGGGAGAATCAGCAACTACAAATAATTCGAATGAAAAAGTATCAAATTCAGCTTCACAAAAAGGCGAGTCAATAATGGGCTTTTTAGTTGGTATTTTGGCTCGTATTATAAATGTTTTTGTACTTCAAATTGATCTTATGCTTGCATTTTTGACTAAAACACAAGTAGTTGGTGAAGACCAAGATAATGATGACAATCCATGGCTTACAATAGATAAAATTGTTTTTAATAGAATTGCTTTGTTAAATATAAACTATTTGAGGGTGCCAAGCACTCATGTTGGGCAGACATATAAAGTCGGAAACGCTGTAATCCAACAAAATGAAGCTAATGTTGCGATTAAGCAACAAGTATCAAAAGTTTATTATGTATGTAGAGTATTAGCCTTGATAATGAGTTTAGGTGTACTTATATATATTGGTATTAGAATGGCGATTTCGACAGTTGCATCAGAACAAGCTAAATATCAAAAAATGCTTATCGCATGGTTTGAAAGTATTATTATATTAGCATTTATGATATATATTATGGCGGCACTTATTTATCTTGGAGATACACTTACCGGTGCTTTTTATGATATTAGAACAAATCTTATATCAAGTGGAAGTGCAATAATGGGAAGCTCTCGGAGGAAGCAGTACTGCCAAGTTTGGTATTTTTGAAGATAGTATTAGAGCAAATACTTTCCACTTTATAATTGTAGAATCTGGTGTAAAACTTGCATTCTGGTCTATAGTGTACTGGGTAATGCTCTTTATGATAGCAAAATTTTTCTGGATATATTTGAAAAGATTTTTGATTGTTGGATTTTTAATTATGATATCTCCATTTATAACTATTACCTATTCAATCGATAAAGCTGGTGACAACCAAGCACAAGCATTTACAGAGTGGATGAAAGAGTTTTCGGCAAATGTTTTAATTCAACCATTGCATGCAATTTTGTACATGGTGTTTGTAATGTCTGCTAATGAGCTCGCTTCAGAAGCCCCAATTGTTGGAATAGTATTTATGTTTGCAATGACTCAAGGTGAAAAAGTCGTTAAGAGGATATTAAAAGTCGGTGGAATGTCAATAAAGGGAATGGAGGAAATCCATTTGCCAGGAAAGAAAGGATAGAACACATTGAAAGATAAGAAGAAGTTAGGTATAATATTAAGCTTTGTTATGGCTTTTTTACTAATGATTTTGCTTATATTGTGGTCGGTAATGCAGTACATCAAGATATCTAAAAATACAGCGGTGACGCCAGGAGGCGATAGCATACCTGAGGAAGTAACCACAGCAGTAGAAATACTTGAAAAGAACAATGTTGTAATTGATGAGGAATATGAAGACAAAATATATGTAAAATTTGATAAAGACCTTTTTGATGAGGATGGCGACAGTAACGAAGAGTATTTCACAAGAATTATTAATGATGTTAATAGTTTAAAACCACAAAATGATTATTACTTGATAGATACAGAAAAAGAGATAAAAATTCATGTTATTGCAGATCCTGATGAAGGATATAAGTATTCAATAAATGACCTTGAAAATTATTTTGATAGAGTAGATGGAGATGTATATGCAGAGGTCTCTAAAAGCAAGATATCAGAATCTTCACATTTTTATTTTGATGATGAAGTATTAAATATGGGATCAATGACCAATTATTACATTAAGGAGTTAAAAGACGAACTTGGTGAGGGAAGGGACATTGGTAATGGATATAAGTCATATAAAGATGGTGAAATGTACATTAGAACGAGTCCTGTTGGGGCAATAAGAAATATTGTTTATACTGGTTTGTATGATGGAGAAATTACGGAAGGTGTCAAAGTTGGAACACCATTGGAAAAAATAAAAGAAATGTTTCCAGAAAATGCCTTTGGAGGAATATCAGAAGGATATCTTGGATATATAACGGATGATTTATATTGTTTCTTCTATCCAGATGAAGTTTCAATCTATACGTATAAGTATGATGAAAATGATAGATTCGAGAGCATTCTAAAGGATTACATTTCAAAAGGTGATTTAAATGATTTTGTCCAAAGGATTTCAGCGACTTATTCGGTATATGACTCGCTTGAATATGATGAGGAATTGAAAAGTGCTAGTATTTTAATGTCAAATAGAGGAATTAAGATTGAGATTAGAGATAATGATCCTATTGGAATTACCTTATACAATAATTATTGTTTTACAGAAAGAACGAGAAATTACGTTAAAGTTGGAAAAATATCATATAAAAATGAAGACTTAGTGGACTTATGTGAAAAGCAAAGAAGAATTGCAAGTAGATAATAGATTAATTAGGAGAATGCATGAGTAGTAGAGAGCAAATCTTAAAAGAGAATATAAAAGTTGGAATAATTATTTTGGCAGCAATTATGGTTATTTTAATTGTTTTCTTTGTTGTACTTGCAAATAGTGAACCAGATGGCTCTCAAAAAGAGTATTCTAGTTTGCAAACTGTACAAGATGTGGTTGAATATTATGGTTCTAAATATATTTCGCAAGATTATTCAGAGGAAAAAGGATATTCAATTGATATAAATGTAGTATTCAAGGTTGCTCCATATGTGGAAGAAACAAATGAGGTAAACAGGGAGTACTATGAAAAACTT
>Ga0247611_10003119_pt1 | contig 25149 bp, 27 predicted proteins | sample 177DNAGHGhighgp2_FD_192422 | JGI IMG/M metagenome (GOLD analysis project Ga0247611, IMG submission 192422) | Sheep rumen microbial communities from Palmerston North, Manawatu-Wanganui, New Zealand - 1770 DNA GHGhigh gp2 | ecosystem: Host-associated > Mammals > Digestive system > Stomach > Rumen... | reverse complement strand
AGCTTATTTTTAATATTAGAAATGATTCCAATTATGTCTATAAATATTTTTGTTGGAATGATTTTAGCTACATTATTAAATGAAAAATCAGCTCCTGCAGTTACATCTATATTTATCTCATTATCTGGTATCATTGGTGGAGCTTGGATGCCACTTGAAACAATGGGTGATTTTGAAAAAGTTGCAGAATGTTTACCATTCTATCCATCAGTTTATTTAGGTAGAGTAATAACTAAGGCAGCACATACATTACCTGATTTAAACGGAAATCCTGTTTATTATTCATTTAATGATAGGGGCATAATGTTTTTATTAATTATATTTGCATATTTAATTATAACAGGCTTATTAACTATTTTATTTTTCAATAAGAAATTAAAAAAGGATTGTTAATATTATATTATTAATATTGTATAATTATTTAAGAGGTGAATCCTATGAAATGTTATACATATATTAAAGAAGATGAGGAAGAAAAAGTCTTAATTTATGCACATAATAGAACTAGGCTTGTAGAAGATATAGAAGCTTTAGTTTTATCATCAGAAATAGATATTAATGGTACTTATGATAGTGAAATAATAAAAATAGATATTAATGATGTAGTATGCTTCATATCTGAAAATAATAAAGTATTTGCTTTAATTGGAGATAAGAAATATCAAATAAAATATAGACTATATCAAATAGAAGAATTAAATTTGAATTTATTTATTAAAATAAATCAATCCTGTTTAGCTAATAAAACAAAAATAAAAAAATTTGAAACTACAATTGGTGGTGCCTTAAAGGTAGTATTTAAAAATGGATATATAGATTATATAGCTAGAAGAGAATTAAAAAATGTTAAGAAAAGGATGGGACTATAATATGAATAAATATGTAAAAGAATTCCTTAAAAGAGGCTTAATATTTTCCGGATTTGGACCTATTGTTGCTGGAATTGTATATTTATGTATAGAATCATCAGGTATAGATTTAAAGCTTACGGCAGGCACTGTATTTTTAGCAATAATAACAACATATATAATTGCTTTTATTCAAGCTGGAAGTAGTGTGTTTAATCAAATAGATACTTGGCCAAAGGCTAAAAGCTTGTTTTTCCAAATGACATCAATTTATATAGTTTATATAGGTGGCTATTTAATTAATAATTGGATTCCTTTTAAAATAGAAGTAATTGTTATATTTACTAGTGTTTATGTTGCTACATATTTAACAATATGGTTAACAGTTTATTTAATTACTAAAAATATGACTAAAAAATTAAATGCAAAATTAAATCAAGCTGATTAATTCTCATGAAGGCCTAGCAATAGGTCTTTTGTTTTTAATTTATAGGATTTTTTGTTATATAATATAATAAATAGAGAAAGTAAGGAGATAAATAATGAATTTAGAAGAATATAAAGAAGAAATAAAAAATTATCTTGTTAAAGAATTTCATCGCACAGAAACTCAAGCTATAAATATAATAAATCATAATAATAAAGATATAGAGATGTTTTTTATAGATAAATTAAGCACTAAAGAAGTAGCAACAATATTAAATTTTGCAATATACGAAGTAGATTTTAAAAAATAATATAAATAATGGCTATAATCAAGTACCTGATGAAATTAAACAAAATCAATTACGAAAAAGAAGATATAAAAATAAAAATCAATGAAGACTTTTAATGGTCTTCATTATTTTTTCTAAATTATTAATTATTTTTAAAAATATAGTTCTTGTGCTATAATAAATGCACAGGAATGAAACGATTTTATATTGAAGGAGGAATTATATGAAGAAAATTATTACAAGATTATTTGCTTTATTCGCATTCATTTTTGTATTATTTGGTCTAGCAAGCTGTGCTAGTAATTATTCAACTGATTCAATGAAATCAGGACTAAAGGGAGCTGGATATACAGTAGAAGAGAATCCAACAATCCAAAATTTAGACACTTCTAAATTAACTGGCTATAAGAGCTCAATATATGCATATAAGACAGTTAATGGCGAAGAAGAAGGAATTCTAATATTAGTATTTGATTCATCAGATAACGCTAGTAAGGCTGGAAACCCTGAGGGTGACGTTGCTACTGAATTTATTTCATTAATGCATAATTGGGGTAAGAATCATGCTCCTAGCACAGATGTATCTGTGTATGGTACTGCTAACAATTTAATTTGGGCAGGAGCTAGTGCGGCAAAACAAGCAGCTGGAATAAAATAATAATTTATAAGTAGACTATGTAAAAAGTAGTCTACTTTTTCTTTGTTCTTAAATTTATAAAAAATATAAAAAAAAACACTTTCAATTAATATATTTTTACACATTTATTTAAAATTTATAAAATAAGTTTTATAATTTTATGTGTTTGGGGGCATAATTATGGAAAAAATTATTTATTCTAAATCATTAAAAGCTAAAATTACATTAGAAAGAAATTTTATGATGGAGTCATATCAGACTCTAATGGATGTTATTAATACAAGGGAAAATGTACAATTAGTATCAAGCTTCTATAAGGATAGAGTAACAAATGGTAAAAATAAAGTAGCTTTAATTAAGGGCTTTAAAAAGAATTTGGTTGTATATTTTGCTTTAAATCCAGAAAAAATTAACGAAAAATATGGAATTACAGATGTTTCAGATACTAAATCATATGCTAAATATCCTACTAAATTAATTATTGTAACAAAGAAGGATTTAAAGAATGCAATTAGATTAATGGAGCGTGCATTAGATAAAGCTTCATTAACTGAAATAACTGAGGCAGAATATATAGATTATAATGAATTATATCCAGTTAAAACTTTTGAAGAATTAGTAGAAATGGGCTTAATCAAAAAACATGTAAGATATTATGATGATAATATAGATAATAATTATGATGTTACTGAATTTAAGCCAAATCATGTTGTTGAAGTAAAGCCTAATCCAGTTAAGGCTGTTGAAAACCAACCAGTTATAGAAATGGTTAATGTTCGTTTAAAGGTTATGATTAAAGGTAAAATGACTGATAAATTATTCTTATTTACTAATTTTTATAATTGGAGTGAAAAGCACGCACTTGAGCTTGAAAAGAAAGAAGATTATTTTGTGATAAATGCTAAATTCCCTAAGAATTATAATTTAGAATTCAAAATTTCTTTTACTAACGATTGGAGCGGCGTTGAAAAAGGTATCTTCAAGGAAGAAATTAAAAACCATAGCTATTATCTAGATAAAGATTTAGAAATAGAAGACATTATTTACAATTGGAGAGATAAATAATTATTTAAGACCTATAATATTTAGGTCTTTTATTTTACCAAAAAGTTTGTTGACACTAACTTTATAAAGTCGTATAATATTATACGTTAGTTAATGCTAACTCGAAAATTATTATGGATTGAAGGAGTTTATATGTTTATTGAAATTGATAATATCAGGAAGTCATACGGAAGTGGTGATAATAAATTTCAAGTATTAAAGGGCATTTCTTTTAAAGTAAAAAAAGGAGAAATGGTAGTATTATTGGGTCCTTCTGGATCTGGTAAATCAACATTATTAAATATAATTGGAGGTATAGATACACTAGATAGTGGAAGAGTAGGTATAGATGGCGAATACATCGAAGATATGAGCGAAAAGGAAAGAATAGCATATAGAAGAAAGAATTTAGGGTATGTTTTTCAAAGCTATAATTTAATTCCTAATTTAACTGTAAGAGAAAATATTGAGGTTGGGGCATATCTATCAAAAAATCATTTAGATATAGATGAATTAATAGATGTATTGGGCCTAAAAAAGCATCAAGATAAAATACCTAACCAATTATCAGGTGGACAACAACAAAGAACATCTATAGGTCGTGCAATAATAAAAAATCCAAATCTATTATTATGTGATGAACCAACTGGCGCATTAGACAGCGATACATCTAAACAAATATTAGAATTAATTGAAAATGTTAAAAATAGATATAATACATCAATTATAATGGTAACTCATAATGAAAATATAGCTAAAATGGCAGATACAATTATTAGATTAAAGGATGGATTAATTATATCTAATGAAATTAATAATAATAAGGTAAAGGCAAGTGAATTAGAATTATGAAAAATCCTTTATTTAAGAGACTTAAAAGAGAATTTAAACATGATATAGTAAAATATATTGTAATGTTTTTATTCTTAATGCTTCCTATTGCCTTATGTGCTGGATATATGATAGGAAATGATTCAATGATTAAGACATATTATGAATCATTTAATAAATATAATCTAGAGGATGGTCATTTTGTATTAAAAGAAGAAATTAGTGATAATTTAAAAACTAAAATAGAAAATAATGAATCAATAACTATTTATAATCTAAATTATAAGGATGAATTAACTAATAATTCTCATACAATAAGAATTTATAATTTAGATGATAGAAAAGATATAAATAAATGTTGCATACATGAAGGTACTTTACCATCTAAGGATAATGAAATATCATTAGATAGATTATATATGGATAATAACAAATTAAAGATCAATGATAAGATAATTATTAATAATAAAGAATTTATAATTAAATCATCTATATCTTTATTTGATTATTCAGCATTATTTAAAAATAATACAGATTCAATGTTTGACGCAAATAAATTTAGTATATCTTTAGTAACTAATGATGGATTTAATTCATTTTCTAATGATAATATAGTTTATAATTATGCATATTTATTACCAAAAAGATTAAATGAAAAAGAAGCTCATGATAAAACTGAAGAATTAACTAAAAATATATATAAATATGCATTAGAGGAAACTAATGCATTAAACAGCTTGTTAGCTAAAGAGGATAACCAGGCAATAAAATTTACTATTGATGATTTAGAAGGAGATTTAACAATGATGCTAATCTTCGGATTTATCATAGTATTTGGTTTAGCATTTGTCTTTGCGTTATCAATTAAAAGTCAAATTGAAAAAGAAGCTAAAAGTATTGGTACCTTAAAAGCTATGGGATATAAAAATAAGGAATTATTAATCCAATATTTAATACTTCCAACTATTATTACGTTATTATCAGCAATATTTGGAAATATATTAGCTTATACATGGTTAAAGGAATATATAGTTAAATTATATTATCATTCATATTCTTTACCATTATATGTAACTTATTACAATCCGAAGGCTTTGTTATTTACAACAATATTACCTGTTTTAATGGTATTAATAATTAATATTTTAATTATATTAAAGGTTTTATTTGTTCCAAGCTTAAATCTATTAAGAAATCAATTAAAGCTAAAGAAGAATAAAAAAGTAATGAAATTAAATCATAAAATCAGATTTATTCCTAAATTTCAAATTAGAGTAATATTACAAAATAAAGGAACATATATTGCATTATTCTTCGGCACTCTTCTTGCAACTATAATTTTATTATTTGGTATAATGATGAATCCACTTTTAGATCATTTTAAAGAGGAAACATTGAAATCACAAATATCACCATATCAAACAATATTAAAATATGATATTGATAATCTAGATGGTGAAAAATTATATGTTAAAACCTTAGAATATGGTAATGATGAAATAATGATATTCGGTTTAGAAAAACATGGTAATAATTCTAAATATTTATCTAAATTAAAAATTGAAGAAAATAAAATAATTGTTTCATCAGGATTAAGTTCTAAATATAAATTAAATAAAAATGGAAAAATAAACTTAAATGAGAAATATTCATCTAATACATATGAATTTGATATATGTGATGTATATAATACTACAGGTAATTTGATTATATTTATGGATTCAAATCTATTTAAAAATACATTTGAAGATGGTTATTTAACATCTTATTTTTCTGATAGAGCTTTAGATATAAGTGATGAATTTGTATATAAAACAATAACATATGATGATTTAGTTTTAGTAAGTAATCAGCTAGCTGATTCAATGGGAAGAGTATTCTTGTTATTTGTATCTATTTCAGTTATTTTATTTGTTTTATTAATATTCTTATTAGCTAAGATAGTTATTGAAAAGAATCAAAGTCAAATATCTATGTTAAAAATAATAGGATACAAGACAACTGATATAAATAAAATATATAATGTCGCAACAGGAATAGTTACTATAATATCATTAATTATTTCTACATTTATAGCTCAATTTTTTATTAAATTAGCATGGGATATAGTTCTAAGAAATAAAATGAAGGGCTGGTTAGATTTCTATGTTGCCCCATATTTATATTTAGAAATATTTGGAATAGGTGTCATATCATTTTTAATAGTATATATTATTGAATCAGTAAAGATATCTAAAATTAAATTAGCTGATGCTTTAAAGGATGATACATTATAATATGTAATAATTGTAAACGTATTCACATTAAACATTTTAAAGAAAATGATAAAATTTAAGTAGGAGGTTTTATTACTATGTTTAATTACAAAAACAAGGTCGTTGCTATAACAGGTGCTTCATCAGGACTTGGTAAGCAAATGGCTGAAGGCTACGCACAATGCGGAGCTAATCTAGTTTTATTAGCTAGAAGAGTCGAAAGACTTGAAGAATCTGCGAAGGAGTGGGAAGCTAAATACGGAGTTAAGGTATTACCTGTAAAATGTGATGTTACAGACCTTGAATCAATTAAGGCTGCAGTAGCTAAGGTTGATGAAGTATTTGGTCACTGTGAGGTTATTGTTAACGACGCAGGTGGTGAAAAGGGAACTGGTACACCATTATTAGATTACAAGAGAGAGGATTGGGATTTCACATTAAATCTTGATTTAACTTCTGTATTCTCAGTTACTCAAATTTTTGCTAATTTTATGAAGAAGGCTATTGAAGCTGGAAAACAAACATATGGTAGAGTAATCAATATTGCATCTATCTATGGCTTAGTAGGAAATACTGCATTACCTACAATCGCATACCATACAACAAAGGGTGCTGTAGTTAATTTTACAAGAGGTGCTGCCGCAGAGCTTGCAACTCAAGGTATTACAGTTAACGCAATCTGCCCAGGATATTTTTATACAGAATTAACAACAGATACATTAAATACTGAATATTTCCAAAATTTCGCTAATCAATCAGTACCAATGAAGAGATATGGTAATCAAGGTGAATTAAATTCAACTGCCATTTTCTTAGGCGCAGAAGAATCATCTTATATTACTGGTCAAATAATTGCTGTTGATGGCGGATATACATGCGTATAAGATATTATTAGATCACTAGAAATAGTGGTCTTTTTTTATTTAATATGATGATTAATAATGCTATAATTGTTTTGGATATTGAGGGAGAGATTAATTATGAATGCATTAAAAGAATATATAAAGAATATTAATGAAGTATCCCATGTAACATTTGATCCATACGGTCCTGGTGTTATAAGAATATTTTTAATACCACCAAAAAAGATTAAAACAGGCATATCTTGGGTAATTATAATAAATGGAGAAAGTATAATACCTATTTGTATGGCTTGGGCAATATTACTTAGAGAATTCATAAATGAAATTAATAAATACGAAGGTAAAAGTGTAACTGTAGATGATATTTCAGATGCTAAAAAAATGGCATGTAAAAATGTCAAAAAGCTATATCCTAAGACAGAATTTAAAATGTTAAATGATGATTTATCTGAAATCATAGATGTATTAATAGATATAGCTAGAGGTAAGGGTGCTAGTCATATCATAGGATATTTATCATTAAAAGAATATGCTAAATATATGACATCACCACATAGAATGGATTTATTAATATCATCTATGGAAAAGAATGGAATTTGGGGATGTAACCAAAGATGCTTAAATTGCTATGCAGCAAATCAAATAAAAGGTAAAGCTGAAGAAATAAGCACAGAACAATGGAAAAATATAATAGATAAGCTAAAACAAGCTAGAGTGCCTCAAATAACATTTACAGGCGGTGAGCCTACATTAAGATCTGATTTAATTGAATTAGTTAAATATTCATCTTGGTTTGTAACAAGATTAAATACTAATGGTCAATTATTAACTAGAGGATTATGTAAAGATTTATATGATGCGAGTCTAGATGCAGTCCAGGTAACATTTTATTCACATAAAAAGGAAATACATAATTTATTAGTTGGAGCAGAAGGATTTGATAGAACCTGTGATGGTATAAAAAATGCGATTAGTGAAAAATTATTAGTTAGTATAAATACTCCATTATGTGAATTAAATAAGGATTATATAGAAACAATTAAATACGCTCATGAAAATTTTGGTATTAGATATTTTACATGCTCAGGATTAATATTAACAGGTAATGCTACTAATAGAAATAATATTAAAGATAGATTAAATTCTGACGAATTAAAAAATATATTATTAGAAGCCCTAGATTATTGTAATAAAAATGATCTAGAATTAAAATTTACATCACCTGGTTGGATAGAAGAATCTTTCTTTAAAGATAATAAAATGAATCCACCAATGTGTGGGGCAGGATTATCTAATATGGCAATAGCCCCTAATGGAGATGTAATACCTTGTCAAAGCTGGCTTGATGGAAAAAGCTTTGGAAATTTATTAGAAGAAAAATTTTCTACTATTTGGAATAATAATGAATTAATAAAATTTAGGAAAAATATTATTAAATTAAAGGATGGATGTCCATTAAACACAAAGGAGCTTAAAAATGAAGAAAATATTAAATAAAATAACAATATTATTTTTAGCATTTTTATTTATATTTTCATTATTTATATCTCAAAATAAAATAAATGCTAAAACAAGTGATTTAGATAGAATAAATAGCTATATTATTAAAGTAGATCCTAATTTTGACGATGGTTCATTAAATATTCAAATAGATATTTCCTGGAAGGTATTAGATTCTACATCAGAAGGACCTCTTACTTGGGTTAAAATAGGTGTTCCTAATTATCATGTAGAAAATATTAAGGCTTTAACTGATAATATTAAAAAAATAAAATATATGTCTGATGATGGCTCATTTATTAGAGTAGATTTTAAAAATAAATATTATGCAAACGAAGTAGTAAATTTTAGCTTTTCATTTAATCAATCATATATGTATTTTATTCATTCAGATGATATAATCGCATATGATTATAGCCCTGGATATTTTAATGAAATATATGTAGATAAATGTATATTAAAATGGAATAAAGAAAATGTTAAAACTATTTTTGATTCAGCATTAAATTATAAAATAATAGATGGATATTATGTATATGAATCTCCATTATCACATAGTGAAACTATTAGAATACATTTAGATTATGATAGAAGTGTATTTAAAGAAATTGATCCAAATAAAACATTTACTAATGAATATGAAAAATATCCATGGCTTATGCCATTAATTGTAATATCAATTATAATTGGAGTTATTATATTAGTTTCAGTTGTATCAAGAATTACAAGAGATCCATATAAAGCTGATAGAGGCTTTTATGGACCATATAATAATTATTTTTGGTTTTATAGACCTTATTATAGAAGATATAGAGGAACTGGTGGTGTTTCTAAATCAGGAAAGCCTATTAATCCACCAACTAATGTAGGAAGCGGAAGAGGATTCCACGGAGGCTCTGGCTGTGCTTGTGCCTGTGCCTGCGCATGTGCAGGAGGCGGTAGAGCCGGCTGTAGTATGAAAGATTTTTATCATACTAATATAAGAACAAAGGATTTAAAAGAATCAAATAAAAATAATTTGTAAAAGAAAAAGTGGCTGTTAAGTTTTATTCTTATCAGCCACTTTAAATTTTTAATTTCTTGATATTTTCTTATCGATTCCAAATACGATAAAATAGAATGATAAACCTAATAATAATCCACCACAAACATCTGTAATATAATGTTTACCAGCAACAACTCTTAATATGAATACAACAATAATAAAGATTATTGCAGCAGCAAGAGTGCCATATTTAACAATTTTGTTATCAAATCTTTTTGTTAACATCATATGTCCTGATAACATAAAGAATGTTGTTAAAAATACATGTGTTGATGGATATGACCCTTCATTGACATTTAATGGTCTAGCATTAATAACTAAGAATTTATCAAATAATAACCATATTCCAACAGCGATTACTAAAAATATACCAAATATTATAATATCCTTATCTACCTTTTTAAGGCTCTTTTCTTTAATTAATTGATATATTCCTAAAACTACTGCATATACTACCGCAAGGAATGAAGCATAGAAGAAAACATCAGATATTTTATCAGCTGTATTATTTTCCTTATATGTAACTAAATTATTTATATGTGATAAACCTACCTGTCCACCAGAAGGTGCGATTACTCCTGTATCAAATGTTAATAATATAGTTAATAAGCAAAATAAAAAGAATGCTCCTATTCCAATCATTAAATACAATTCTTTATTTTTTTTCAAAGTACCAACTCCCTATTCAACTATTTTTATTATATTATCATTTGTAAGAAAATCATAGATATATTTTTAAAAAATAGTTGTTGACAATAAAATATGTCTTTGCTATAATTATATCGCAATCGTAAATTGCCGCAGTAGTACAACGGTTAGTACCTATGCTTGCCATGCATATGATGACGGTTCGATTCCGTTCTGTGGCTCCAATTAAGAACAAGTAGGATTGATACGAGTTATCAATCTTTTTTTTTATCGCTTAATTAGAAATAACTATATCATTGCAATGTCCTAAATAATTGACACTATATCATTGCAATGTTATAATAATGCCGAAAAAGGGTGATTTATTATGAATAAAATGATTTTATATCATGGATCAATAAATATAATAGATAAGCCTATATTTGGCAAAGGTAAAGCATATAATGATTATGGACTAGGTCTTTATTTGACAGAAGAATTAGAACTTGCAAAAGAATGGGCAGTAGATGAATATTCTGATGGTTATGTTAATGAATATGAACTAGATTTAAATAATATCAAAATTATGGATTTATCTAAAGATTACAACACCTTAAACTGGATTGCTATTTTATTAAAAAATCGTTCATTTAGTATAAAAAATGATATCGCAAGATTAGGAAAAGAATATTTACTTAATAATTATTTGCTATCATATGAAGAATATGATGTAATTATTGGCTATAGAGCTGATGATTCATATTTTTCATACGCTGAAGCTTTTTTAAATAATACTATATCTTTAAATAAGCTTAGTGAAGCATTAAAAATAGGTAATCTAGGAATGCAAGTTGTTTTAAAATCTCAAAAAGCTTTTAATCAATTAAAATTCATTAACTATTTTGAAGCAAAAAAAGAAATATATTATCCATTAAGATTAAAAAGAAATTTAAATGCTAAAGATGAATACAGTAGTACTAAAAGGAAAAAAATATCTTCTAATGATATATTTTTAAATGATATTATGAGAGGAGCTTTGAAAAAATGATTCACGCTTATAATGATTTTTATTTACCAATAATTCAAAACAAGGTCGGTGAAATATTTGAATTAGCTTTAGTTTATGAAAAAATTGAACAAGATAAATTTATTGATATTTTTTTAAATTCATATATTTCTAAGGCTATTGAAAATAATAATATGAAATATACAATGGGAAAATCATCTAATGAGTTGTTCGCATTAATATTAGATAAAGATCCAAAAGAATATAATGTATCTTCAATTGCTACACCTGAATATTGGTGTGGATATGTTTTGGCATATATTCAGTGGTATTTTAATATTTCATTTAAAGAAATTTTTGAGAAAGTTCCATTTAATGAATTATATATGAATTATTTTCCATATCATGAAATGGATATACTACATATGGTAGATTATTATGAAAAGAGATTAAATATTCCTTCTAAATTAAAAATAATGAGAGAAAAAATGGGATTAAGTCAATCTCAATTAGCATTAAACGCTGATGTTCCACTTAGAACTATAAAATCATATGAACAAAAGACAGTAGATATATCTAAAGCTCAAATTGAAACAGTATATAAATTAGCTAGAGAATTATGCTGTAAAATGAAAGACTTAATATAAGAAACAAATTTGTTGGGCTAAATAATTTAATATTATAATTGCGATATGTTTTTAAAACTGCCTTCATCCTTTTTTTAATTATTATATGAAAAAGTTTTAAAAATTATTTGTAATAAGAGAAAAATATAACGTCTTTTTCTATTTTTTTCAAATTCACCATTAATAATATATTCCTCAAAGTAATTATCATAAGTGTCATCATAAGTTTATTGACTTTTATATAAAAGTCATATAAAATTAAGTTAATTAGTATTCATATTAAATAAATTTAATAGGAGGAATATATGAAACGATTAGTTACTAGAAGTGATTTTGATGGTCTAGCATGTGCTATGATGCTAAAGGAATTAAATATTATAGATGATATTAAATTTGTTCATCCAAAGGATGTTCAAGATGGTAAAATTGAATTAAGTGCCAATGATATTACAACAAATTTACCATATGATCCAAGAGTAGGAATAGCTTTTGACCACCATGAAAGTGAAGTAGATAGATTAAAAGCTATAGAAACAGGTGGAAAGCTAATAATTGATCCACACGCAAGAAGTGCTGCAAGAGTAGTTTATGATTATTATGGAGGAAAGAAGGCTTTCCCAAGAATATCAGATGAATTAATGGAAGCAGTAGATAAAGGCGATTCAGCTGATTTTACAATTGATGAAATCTTAAATCCATCTAAATGGGTATTATTACATTATATTATGGATCCAAGAACAGGTCTTGGAAGATTCCATGATTTTAGAATTTCAAATTATGATTTAATGATGGAATTAATTAAAGAATGTCTAGAACATAATATTGATGAAATAATGGAATTACCTGATGTTAAGGAAAGAACTAAATTATATTTTGAACAAGCAGAATTATTTAAAGAACAATTAAAGCGTATTGTTAAGGTATATGATAAGGTTGCAGTAATTGATTTAAGAAATGAAGATATTATTTATGCAGGTAATAGATTCATGGTTTATGCAATGTATCCTGAAACAGAGATATCAGTTCATGTAGCATGGGGCTTTAAAAAACAAAATACTGCAGTAATGATTGGTAAAAGTATAGTTAATAAAAAATCTAAGGTTGACATTGGTGAATTATGCCTTGAATATGGCGGAGGTGGTCATATGAATGCTGGAACATGTCAATTAGATAATGATGTAGTAGATAAGGAATTACCTACAATCATTAAGAAATTAAATCAATAATTATGAAGAAGCAATTAATTTTGCTTCTTTTTTCTTCATATATTTTTATTAATCTTTTTATTTTACATAAAAAATGATATAATTTTAATCGTTTTAAAGGAGGAAGCACATTTATGATAGAAGTTAAAGATTTATCTTATGCATATAATGGAAAAGATGTAGCTATTAATGACGTATCTTTTACTGTAAAAGATCATGAATGGCTTTCTATTATTGGACACAATGGTAGTGGTAAATCTACTACAGCTAAATTATTAGCTGGATTATTAGAATATAATAGTGGAACTATTTCTTATGATGATGTTGTTTTAAATGAAAAAACAGTTAAGGAAATAAGAAAAAGAGTTGGAATTGTATTTCAAAATCCTGATAACCAATTTGTTGGTTATAATGTTAAATATGATATAGCATTCGGATTAGAAAATCATCAAATCCCAAGAGAACAAATGATAGATTTAATTGACGAATATACTAAAAAGGTAGATATGAATGAATATCTTGAAAGAGAACCTCAAACCCTATCAGGCGGTCAAAAACAACGTGTAGCTATCGCGGGTATTTTAGCACTTAATTGTGATATTATAATCCTAGATGAAGCTACATCTATGCTAGATCCACAGGGAACAAAGGAAATAATAGATATTATTGAAGAATTACATAATAAATATAACAAGACAATAATAACTATTACTCATGACCTAAATCTAGCAGCTAAAAGCGATCATATAATCGTAATGAAACAAGGAAGTATAATATTATCAGGTACCCCAGATGAGGTATTTGAAAGAAGAGATATCTTATTATCATCTAATTTAGATATGCCATTTGGCTTAAGAGCGGCTTTTTTGGCAAAGGAAGATGATGTATTAAATAAAAATGAGGAGCTAATAAATGCCTTATGGGAATATCATTTAAAGAAGTAACTCATAGCTTTAGAGGACAAAATAAAAAGGATATATTAACTGCTCTTGAAGATATATCCCTAGATATTAATGGAAAAGATGAATTTGTCGCAGTAGTTGGTAAAACAGGCTCTGGTAAATCAACATTAATTAAGCATATGAATGGATTATTTTTACCATCAAAGGGTAATGTTTATGTATTTGATTCTATTCTTACACCAAAGCCTAATAAAAATCCAAAGCTTAAGAAAATAAGAAAGAGAGTTGGATATGTATTCCAGTTCCCTGAATATCAATTATTTGAAGAAACAGTATTAAAGGATTTAATGTTCGCTCCTATAAATTTTGGTATGTCTAAAGAGGAAGCAAAGAAAAAGGCTATCGAGGTAGCTAAGCTTTTAAAAATAGAGGATTTATTAAATAAATCTCCATTTAATCTTTCAGGCGGTCAAATGAGAAAGGTAGCAATCGCTGGTATTTTAGCATATGATCCTGATATATTATTGCTTGATGAGCCTACTAGAGGACTAGATCCATTAGGTGCTGTAGAAATAATGGAATTATTCTATAAAATCCATAAAGAAACAGGAAAGACTATAATCATAATTACTCATGATATGAATTTAGTATATCAATATGCAACTAGAGTTATTGTTATGAGAAATTCTAGAATAACATATGATGGAGATAAGGTTAAATTATTTTCATCTGATATTTATAAAGAGAATTATTTAGCTAAGCCTGAGGTATTAGAATTAATAGATTATTTAAATGATAAGCTACATTTAAATCTAAGCTATAATTATTATACATTAGAAGAATTATTAAATGAATTAAAGACAATTAAGGCAGGTGATAATAATGAATAATATCACCTTCGGACAATATGTACCTGGAAAAAGCTGGATATATAAGCTAGATCCAAGAACTAAAATATTATTAACTATCGCTTTAATTGTTTTAATATTTTTAATTCCAGATTTAATATGGATGGCTGCTGCCTTAGGTATATTTGTATTAATTATTTTATCCGCAAGAATTAATGTTTTAAAAATATTAAAAAGTATTAAAGGTGTAATATTTTTATTGTTATTTACTGTTGTATTACAGCTAATATATACAGGTAGTACACCAAATGACCCTACACCATTATATACATTTAATATGCAAATTGGATTATGGCAATTATTAATATGTATTGGATTAATCTTATTATATTTCTTTACTAAAAAATATATTCCATTTAAGATATTATATTTTTTAATATTATTTACAATAGGTTTTTTCGTATTATGGAAAAATCCATTAGTAGACGCAAATATAGGTTTTTCTTGGGTATGGCCATTTGAAAATATGAAGTGGGCAGATTTCAATTTTAATGTTTATAAAACAGGACTTGAAAAAAGTGGTTTTATATTCTTAAGAATAGTATTAATGATATCTATCACTCAAATACTTACATTAACTACAATGTCTACAGATATTAATAATGGCTTAGAATGGATATTATCACCATTAAAGCTATTTAAAATCCAGGTTAGTGTATTTGCGATGCTTATATCATTAACATTAAGATTTATACCAACATTATTGTACGAAAGTAAAAAAATAATGGCAGCACAAGCCTCTCGTGGTGTAGATTTTAATGAGGGTAGCCTAAAGGATAAGGTAAATCAAATTATATCTTTATTAATTCCAATGTTTGTTATTTCATTCAGAAGAGCTGATGAATTATCTGATGCCATGGAAGCAAGAGGCTATGTAATTGGTGCTAAAAGAACTAAAATAGATTTATTAAAATTTAGATTTATTGATTTTCTTTCAATATTTGTAGTTATTGCGATGTTTGTCGTTGTAATATTACATATGGTAGGTGTTATTTAATGAGATATAAATGCACTGTAGCATATGATGGATATAATTACATGGGTTTTCAAGTTCAAGATAATGAAATAACTATTGAATTATGCATTGAACAAGCTATAAAAAAAATGCTAGGTCAGGATATAAAAATATATCCATCAGGAAGAACTGATAGATATGTACATGCCATTGGTCAGGTATTTCATTTTGATATAGATAAGGATATACCAGATAGTGGTATAAAAAGAGGAATTAATTCATTTTTACCTGATGATATACATATAATTGATGTATGTCACGTAGATGATAAGTTCCATGCTAGATTTTCAGCTAAATCAAAGGAATATAGATATTATATTAACATTGGAGAGTATAATCCATTAATAATTAGATATATGCCTAATATAACTAATTTAGATTTATTTAAAATGGATGAAGCAATTAAATTATTTATTGGTACACATAATTTTAAAGGCTTTGCCTCAGCTCAAATAGATGAAAGAAAAGATACTACAAAAACAATATTTGAAGCAAAAATAAATAAATTAGATGATAAATTAGAATTTGTATTTGTTGGCACAGGCTTTTTAAAATATCAAATCAGAAGAATGATGGGTATTTTAATTGAAATCGGAAGAGGTCATGAATCAAAGGATTTAATATTAGAAGTATTAGAAAAATGCGATCCTAAAATAAGCCATAAGGTAGCACCAGGCTGTGGATTATATTTATATAAAGTAAATTATTGATAATGAATTGAAGGATAATTATTTAGTTTTATGGATAGAAGAGAAAACGCAGTAACCTTAAAGCATAATGGCAATAACTGTTGTCAGGCAGTATTATTGAGCTATAAGGATAAATTAGATTTAAGTGAAGATGATTTAAAAAAGCTAGGATCAGGGTTTGGAGTAGGAATGGGCTGTATGGAATCCACATGTGGTGCACTTATTGCCGCAAATATGATTTTAGGTATGCTAAATGATGGTTCAATGGGAACCATGAAAAAATCTAAGATATTATTAGAAAAATTTAAAGAATTATCTAAGGATACAATTTGTAAAAAATTAAAAGGCATAGAAACCGGTGTCATGCTAACATCATGTGATGATTGTGTTAGAAATGCAGTAATTGCCTTAGATGAATTAATAAATGAATAATATTATTATTGGTGGCTTATGCCACCTTTATTATTTATATAATAATTCTTTAAAGATGTATTATTTCGTTGTATAATATAATCAAATATTTTTATGGAGATTTAGTTATGAAAATGAAGGGATTTATAACTTTTGAAGGTGGAGAATGTAGTGGAAAAACTACTGTAATTAACGCTATAACAAAGGTTTTTGACGAAAAAAATATAAAATATATTTCAACTAGGGAACCTGGTGGAATAAGAATAGCTGAAGATATTAGAAAAATAATACTAGATGTTAATAATACTGAAATGACACCAGAATGTGAAGCATTATTATATGCAGCTAGCCGTATGCAGCATTTAACTGAAAGAGTTATTCCTGCAATTAATTCAAATAATGTAGTAATATGTGATAGATTTTTAGATTCTAGCTTAGCATATCAAGGCTATGCTAGAGGTCTTGGAATGGATAAAATCTTAAAAATTAATTCATTTGCATTAGATTATTTACCAGATTTAACTATCTTTATTGATGTTACACCAGATGTAGCATTAAAAAGAATGTCAAATAAGGATAGAGATGGAAAATGTGATAGATTAGATCAAGAAAAAATCGATTTTCACGAAAGAGTATATGAAGGATATCATAAGGTTTTAGAAATGTATCCTGAAAGAATTGTAAGAGTTGATGGAAATAAGCCATTAGCTGATGTAGTTAATGATTGCATAAATATTGTTTTAAAATATTTAGAAGGGTAGTGAATTATCTTGGACATTAAAAGGGTAGTAAAAACTCAAGAGAATATTTTTAATATGCTAAAAAAAGCTAAAGCTAATGGACGCTTGAGTCATGCATACCTTTTCTATGGTGAGGAGGGCACAGGTAAAAAAGAAATGGCTTATGCTCTTGCAGCACTATTATATTGTCCAAATGGTGGATGTCTTGAATGCGATACTTGTAAAACTATATTAACTGGAAATCATATGAATGTCGATTATATCGGTATTCAAACAGATAAGAAGCTTATATCAAAGGAACAGGTAAATGATTTACAAGAGGAATTTGCTAAAACATCATTAGTAGAAGGAACAAGAATTTATATTGTTGATGGTATAGATACAGCCTCTAGCGCGGCTCAAAATTCATTATTAAAATTTATTGAGGAGCCAATAAATAAAACACCTACTGTAGGTATTTTTATAGCTAAAGAGCTATCTAATGTAGTTTCAACAATTCAATCTAGATGTATAATAGAGCACTTCAATATGATAGATCATCAAACAAGAGCGAAAATGCTAATTGAAGCTGGTAATGATGAATTATCTTCTATATTAGCTACAGGCTTAACAAATGATCCTGATGAAGCTTTAGAAATTATCAATAATACTAATTTTGAAACATTTAAATCAGCATTTTTAGATTTAATTGATATAACAAAGCCTAAGGAATCTATTAATTATTATTTAAACCATTTATCTATTTTTTCAAATGGCAATAATTTAAATATTTTGTTATCCTGGTATTTGTTATTTTTAGAAGATGCTAATATTTGTGTTACTAAGGATACTAATTTGATTTTATACCCATTATGTGATAAAATTATCACATATAGAAAGAGAAATATTGATAGACTAAAAGACTTACTAGAAATGACTCTTTCTTTATTTTCTAAATTAAAAAGTAATATATCAGCGAAGAATGTTTTCCATGAGCTGATAACTAAGATTATATAGAGGTATATATGAAAGCTATTAAGGTTCAATTTAAGCCTGTTGGGAAAAGATACTTTTTCGGAATTGGTAATATAGATGTATCAGATGGCGATAAAGTAGTCGTAAATACAATCAGGGGAATAGAAATGGGCTATTGTGTAGGCGATGTATTCGAATTAAGCGAAAAAAGCTTAACATCAGAATTAAAAAATATCGTTAGATTAGCCACAGAGGAAGATATAAATAATTATGAAAAAAATAAAAGTGAACAAGATGAAATCGTAGCTAATACTAAAAAATTCGCTAAAGCACATAACCTAGAAATGAAGGTATTAGAAGCAGAATATACTCTAGATAAAGCTAAATTAATCATTTATTTTGAAGCAGATGGAAGAGTTGACTTTAGAGATTTAGTTAAGGATTTAGCTGATATTTATCATACAAGAATTGAATTACGTCAGGTAGGAAGTAGGGATGGCGCTAAAGTTTTTGGTGGAATTGGTCCATGTGGATTAATAGTATGCTGTAAAACATTTATAACTCAATTCGATAATGTATCTGTTAAGATGGCTAAAAACCAAAGTTTATCATTAAATCCAGTTAAAATAAGTGGTAATTGTGGAAAACTATTATGCTGTATAAATTATGAAAATGAATTATATACAGAATTAAGAAAGAACGCTCCTGACATAGGAGATATAGTAGAAACTGAAAATGGACCTGCCAAGGTTTTATCATGTGATGTCATCAATAAAAATCTAAAGGTTAAATATCAAAATGAAGAAAATTCATTTGGCTATTTAAAGCTTGATGATGTTAAATTTAGCATTACAAAGAAAAATAAAAATAGGCCTAATAATTTTGAAGATGATGAGGAATTTGAAAATGCCCTTAATTTGGAATGATTTATTAGGTAGAGAAAAATATAAAATATGTCAGGATCCTGATATATTTAATTTCTCAATAGATTCAATGCTGTTATCATATTTTGTTACAATTAATAGAAATGTTAAAACAATATGTGATTTATGCTGCGGAAATGCACCTATCCCAATGTATTTAACATTAAGAACTAATGCTAAAATAGTTGGAGTAGAAATTCAAGAATATACATATAAGCTTGCTAATATGTCAGTTCTTGAAAATAAATTAGAAAATCAAATAGAATTAATAAATGACAATCTAATTAATATAAATGAAAAAATTGGAAAGCATACATTTGATGTAGTTACATGTAACCCTCCATTTTTCAAATTAGGTAGTCATCATGTTAATCCATCAGATGCTAAAGCAATCGCTAGACATGAAATATATGCTACACTTGATGATATAGTTAAGGAAGCAGCATTATTATTAAATCCAAAGGGTAGATTTGCTATGGTACATAGACCTGATAGATTATTAGAAATAATAGACACATTTAGGAAATATCATATTGAGCCTAAAAGATTACAATTAGTTTATCCAAAAATAAATAGTGAATGTAATCATATATTAATTGAAGGAATAAAGGATGGTAGTGAAGGATCATTAAGAATTCTTCCACCACTTTATGTATATAAAGAAGATGGAAAATGGACTGATGAGGTCTTAAAAATTTATAATTACGAGGAGTGATAGAATGTTTTTAAGTTTATTAAACAAAAAGGAAATGCTTAAATTTATGGATTTAGCTATCTATATGGTTGATATTGATGGCGAGCCAACAGATGTTGAAAAGAGATTATTACATAAGCTTATGGCAGAATTAGAGCCAGTTAAGGATGAATACACATTCCGTTTAACTGATACAGCTGAAAATACAATAAAATTCTTCAAAGAATCTAATCCAGTTGTTAAAAATGTCGTTTATTTAAATCTAGTTATGATTTCAATGCAAGATGATTTATATAACACAACTGAATTATTATTCCTTGAAAAGATTCAAAAAGAGCTTGATATATCAGCAGAAAAGAGAAGAGAATTAATTTCTGTTGTATATGCTGAGCGTGATTTAAGAGAAAAGACAATTCGTATATTAAAGAACTAATGAGAATAAGAAGCTTTGATAAAAATCAAGGTATTTTATATCTTGTAGCAACTCCTATTGGTAATATGTCAGATATTACTCTAAGAGCTTTAGAAATATTAAAAAGTGTTGATAAAATATATGCTGAGGATACTAGAAATTCTATTAATCTTTTAAAGCATTATAATATTACAACACATCTTGAATCATATCATGAATTTAATCAGGAAACTAAAACTGATGATGTAATAAATGAAATAAAATCAGGAAAGAATATTGCATTAATTTCAGATGCAGGTCTTCCAGTTATTTCTGACCCTGGATATAAAATTGTAGCTGAAGCTAGAAAACAAGGGCTTAGAGTATCAACAATCCCAGGACCATCAGCAGGAATAAGTGCACTTATCGCATCAGGTATAGCACCTATGCCATATACATTTTATGGTTTTTTAGATTCTAAGCATTCAAAAAGAATTCAAGAATTAAATGATTTAAAATATGTAAATCATACAATAATATTTTATGAAGCTCCACATAGGCTAAATGAAACATTGACTGATATGTATGATATTTTAGGTAATAGATATATATGTATCGCAAGAGAATTAACAAAAACATTCGAGGAATATATAGAAACTACCTTAGAGGATGCAATTAAATTAGATCCTTTAAAGGGAGAAATTGTCTTAATTCTTGAAGGATATAAGGATAATGATGTTGATGAATCTATTGATCCAATAGATAGAATAGAAGAATTGATTAAATTAGGATATAAGCCTAATGAAGCAATCAAAGAGGCTTCTAAGCAATTAAATTTAGATAAAAAAGAATTATATAAAAAATATTCTGATTATAAGAATAAATAGGGAGGATTTAATATGACTAATGATATCTATAGCTATATTAAACAAATTAGCTATGATGATTTTATTAAATTATTTGATTCTTTAGATACAGGATTAGTATATATTGGTGGAAAATGGTGTGACAATTGTACAAGTGTATTAGATATAGTTGTCGAAGAAGCAAAAAAACAAAAATTAGATTGTATATATAATTATGATCCAGTATTCACAAATGTATATGGTGAACAAGAGGATTTAAGAGATTGTAAAAGCTTAGAAATAAAATTAAAATATTATGCAATAGTTGAAAAATCTCATTTCAAATCTGATGAACTAGTTAAGGATACATTAATTCCAAAGATTCATGTTCCATTCTTTATGGCTATTAGAAACGGAAGCTGTGTAGGATATTATACAGTAGAATTATTAAAAGATAATGGTATATTACATTTAATTAATGACGATAAGGATAGAACTGAAGAATTTAGAAATAATATCAAAGATTTAATTTCTAAATTAGATTATGAAAGATTATTATAAGAACGTAGGAAACTACGTTTTTATTATTTATCATTAATTGATTATTATAAATTATTTTGATATAATTTATTAGTATTGTAAAGACGGGAGGTCTTATGATGGAAAAGAAAAAATTTTATTTAACAACAGCCATTGCTTATACATCATCTAAGCCACATATTGGTAACGTATATGAGGCTATATTAGCTGATTGTATAGTTAGATATAAGAAAAAGGATGGCTATGATACATATTTCCAAACTGGAACAGATGAACATGGACAAAAAATAGAACAAAAGGCTATTAAAGCTGGTACAACACCAAAGGAGCATGTTGATAAGGTATCAAAGGAATTAAGAGATACATATGACATGATGAACGTAAAATACGATCATTTTATCCGTACAACAGATAAGTATCATGAAAAAATCGTTGCCGAAGCATTTGAAAAAATGCTTAAAAAAGGTGATATTTATAAAGGTATTTATGAAGGATATTATTGTGTTGACTGTGAATCATATTTTACAGAAAAGGATTTAGTTGATGGTAAATGTCCTGATTGTGGTGCAACAGTAACTAAGAATAGTGAGGAATGCTATTTCTTAAAGCTAGAGCCTTATAGAAATAGATTATTAAATTATATTAATGATAATCCTAAATTCATTCAACCAGAATCAAGAAAGAATGAAATGATTAATAATTTCTTAAAAAATCCTATTCCTGATTTATGTGTATCACGTACTTCATATAAGTGGGGTATACCTGTTATCTCAGATCCAAAGCATGTAATTTATGTATGGATAGATGCATTAATGAATTATATTACTGGCTTAGGATATGATGTTAATGGTAATAATGGCGAATTATTTAATAAATATTGGCCTTGTGATATTCATCTAATTGGAAAGGATATATTAAGATTCCATACAATTTATTGGCCTATTATGTTAATGTCTTTAGATTTACCTTTACCAAAGCAAGTATTTGGTCATCCATGGATTTTAACTAACCATAATAAGATGAGCAAGAGTAAAAATAATGTATTATATACTGATGATTTAACTTCATATTTTGGAGTTGATGCAGTTAGATATTATGTATTACATGAAATTCCATTTGCTCAAGATGGAAATATTACATATGAATTAGTATGTGAGAGAACAAATTCAGATTTAGCTAATACATATGGTAATTTAGTTAATAGAACAATTGCGATGGTTAAAAAATATTTTGGTGATGCTAAAATAACTAAAGCTACTAAAACTGAATTCGATGATGAATTAATTAATCAAGCTAATGAATCATTAAATAAATATAAGTCATTAATGGATGATTTTAGAGTTGCTGATGCATTAGAAGAGGTTATGAAATTATTACGTCAAGCTAATAAATACATTGACCAAACAGCACCTTGGGTTTTAGCTAAGGATGAAGCAAAGAAGGATACATTATTAAATGTTTTATATAATTTATTAGAATCTATTAGAATTGCTACAGTAATGCTAGAGCCTGCAATTCCTTCAACAGCAAACAAGGTTTATGCAGCCCTAAATACAAGCTTAACTGAATTTAAAGATCTAGATTTTGGAAATCAAAAGGAATATTTAGTATCTAAATGTGATGTATTATTCCAAAGATTAGATGTAAATGAAGTAATGGAAAAGGTTGCAGCAGCTGAAGAAGCAAAGCAAAAAGCATTAGAGGCAGCAAAGCCAGTGGAAGCAACACCTGAAATTGGAATTGAAGATTTTGAAAAAATAAACTTAGTTGTAGGTGAAATATTAGAAGCTAAAAAGCATCCAAAGGCTGATAAGCTTTTAGTATTTAAAATAAATATTGGTACAGAAGTAAGACAAATAGTATCTGGTATAGCTAAATTCTATAATCCTGATGAATTAGTTGGTAAGAAGGTTATTGTAGTTAAAAACCTTAAAGCAATTAAATTAAGAGGAGAAGAATCTCATGGTATGTTATTATGTGGTTCAGATGAAGCAGATTCATATTTAGAATTAGTTAATATAGATAAGTGTAAGCCAGGAGATATTGTTAGATAATTAAAAGGGATGCGATTTTTTGCATCCCTTTTATGATACCATCATTTCTAAATCATATTCTTGAAACAAATTATATATTTTCTTAGGTATTTCTACATCGAAATATGTTCCTGTCTCTTCATATGTCTTTTTATTAATATGGCATTTTTCTTCTATTATATTAACTAAATTCCCTTTGCTGTAAGGAATTAATAATCTAGCATGTATAAATGAAGGAGATATTTCTTCAATTATTGTATCTAATAATAAATCAATATTTTCCTTTGTTTTATTTGAATATCTAATAGATTTATAACCAGGAGTATCTAGGTTATTATAAATTGTTTTATCCCATTTATTTAATAAAAATATAGATGGAATATCTGAAGCTCCAATAGAATTTAAAACCTCAATAACAACATTTATTTGCTGATTAATATATTGTGTTGATGTATCAACAACATGAATAATAAAATCAGCATTTTTTATTTCCTGTAATGTATTATAAAAAGAATTAACTAAATTATGCGGTAATTTAGATACAAATCCAATTGTATCTATAAGCATAAAATCAATCTTTTTATAATTTATTTTTCTATTATATGTAAATAATGTAGAGAATAATTGATTTTTAGCATAAACATCCTTTGTTTCGTCTGTTTCATTTTTCTTTGTATAATCTAATATCGTATTCATAGTAGTTGATTTACCAGCATTTGTATATCCTACTAATGCAACTATAGGTATTTCATTTCTTTTTCGTTTTTCTATTTGGTTTTCTTTCATTTTCTTAATAGATATTAATTCATCCTTTAAATGATTAATTTCAGACATTAAATGACGTCTATCTAATTCTTTTTGTGTTTCACCAGCTCCACGTGTAGCAGTAGATGCACCACCA
>Ga0247611_10003117_pt1 | contig 25162 bp, 22 predicted proteins | sample 177DNAGHGhighgp2_FD_192422 | JGI IMG/M metagenome (GOLD analysis project Ga0247611, IMG submission 192422) | Sheep rumen microbial communities from Palmerston North, Manawatu-Wanganui, New Zealand - 1770 DNA GHGhigh gp2 | ecosystem: Host-associated > Mammals > Digestive system > Stomach > Rumen... | reverse complement strand
ATCTTTGCACTCAGAATATGCGTAGACTCTACTTATATATACTGTTTGTTGCGGCAACGGTCGTTTCCCACGCCGCGGTCTATACGCCGCAAGACGTGCCGAATCCTCAACTGAACTGGCAGGCGAGTTATGTCGCTAACCCCGATGCTATCCTGGCCGACTCCACCGTTCGGTGGCTCAACAGTTGCGCTACCATGCTCAACGAGAAGACACATGTCGAGATGGCGACAGTGGCTCTGCAGTCCATCGGCGAGGCGGATGCCTTCGATTTTGCGTACGAGCTGTTCCAGCGATGGGGAATCGGACGCAAGGGACAGAACACCGGCGTGCTCATCCTCTTCGTGCGCGACAGCCGCGACCTGAGAATCATGACCGGTACGGGTATAGAAGGGGTGCTGACAGATGCCAAGTGCTCGCAGATCATGCACGACGAGATGTTCCCCGCCTTCCGTGCCGGTGATTACGACGCCGGTATATGCCGCGGCGCACTCGCTATCTACGAGGTCTGTACGGACGGAGAAGCGCCCGAAGAACTGCTTACTATCCAGTCGGTCACCAACCGTGGACGCTATGCTGACGAAGACGGCGGATGGACCACCGAAGAGAAAATAGTTTGCTGGGGCATAGGCATCATGGTGTTACTCTCCATCATCGTCTTCTATTTCAAGGCCGTAAAGAAATGTCCGAGATGCAAGAAACGCAAAGCAACAGCTATCAAACATCATACGATTGTAGCCGCTACCTATAGCCATTCCGGTGAAGAAGATGTCACCTACCGCTGCAAACACTGCGGACATACCTTCGTCGTCCGGGAGGCGATCCCCAAACTGGACGATTCGTCCTCGTCTTCCGGCGGTGGCAGCTTCTCCGGTGGAGGCGGAGGCTGGGGCGGCGGTTCCACCTCCGGCGGTGGAGCAGGTGGAAAGTGGTGATATATTTATGATTTATGATTTATGAATTGTGATTTAAAATCCTAAATAAATTTGAAATTTGAAATAATCGTTCCGTAAGGATAAGAAATTTGAAATCCTAAATAATTTTTTTATGAAAAAATTTCTCCCATGGATTGTCGTACTGGGAGTACTGGCAATCATCGTACTTTGGATTGCAAACGTGTACAACGGACTCGTCGCTGGCGAAGAGCAAGTAGAGTCTGCGTGGGCACAAGTAGAGAATCAGTATCAGCGTCGAGCTGACCTCGTGCCGAACCTTGTGGCTACCGTCAAGGGGTATGCAGAGCATGAGAAAGAGACATTGGACAACGTGGTCAGCGCACGCGCTCGCGCTACTCAGATCACGATCGATCCCGCTAACGCAACCCCCGAGCAACTCGCTGCTTATCAGGCCGCACAGGGTGAACTCAGTCAGGCTTTAGGCAAACTGCTGGCTATCGCGGAGAACTATCCGGACCTGAAGGCCAATGAGAACTTCCGGGACCTGCAGCAGCAACTCGAAGGTACTGAGAACCGCATCACCGTAGCGCGTCAGCTCTTCAACGACGATGCGCGTGCTTTCAACACCAAGGTACGCCGCTTCCCGAACAATATTATTGCCAACATGTTCGGATTTGAGAAGAAGCCGTATTTCGAAGCAGAAGAAGGCGCCAACAAAGCACCCGAAGTAGCGTTCTAAAGTACCCGAATTTCGCGAAAGGCAAAAACTGAAGGTTATGAAAACTGCAAAATTATTTACTATTTGTACGTTTACCATTTGTACGTTGATTTGTACGTTGGACAACCGGGCTTATGCGGCAGTGCCGAGCTACGCGAATCCTATTCTGCCGTACGACTATTCGGATCCGGACGTGTGCCGGGTGGGCGACACGTACCTGATGACCTCGTCGTCGTTTAACAACGTGCCGGGTTTGCAGATCCTGGCCTCGCGCGACCTGGTGCATTGGGAGATCGTGGATGCTGCGATACGGTACCGCTTGCCGGGCTACGAAGAGGGCGACAAGGTGGCCGGCGGTTTTGTTTGGGCACCGGCGATACGGGAGCACGACGGACGGATATGGATCTACTACGGCGATCCGGATAGGGGGATATACTGCGTGCGCAGTAAAGCTTTCAGCCGTCAGAATTCAGCTATCAGCTTTCCTTTGGAATGGGAGGAGCCGGTGCTGGTGATCAAGGCGAAGGGCTATATTGATCCGTGTCCGCTATGGGATGAAGACGGACGGGTGTATCTGAGTCACGGCGTGGCCGGTAGCCGATTCGGGCTGAAGAGCGTGCTGATGATGGCCGAACTGACCGAGGACGGACTGAGCGTGAAAGTGCCGAGCCGAATCATCTTTGACGGTCATGAGGAGCACCCGACATGCGAGGGCACGAAGCTATACAAACGCAACGGCTACTACTACCTGATGCACCCGGCAGGCGGCGTTAGGACAGGATGGCAAGTGGTGCAACGCGCACGGAATATATACGGTCCGTATGAACTGAAGATCACCCTGGCGCAAGGTAATACGACCATCAACGGTCCGCACCAAGGCGGATGGGTGGAGACACCGGACGGAGAAGACTGGTTTATCCACTTCCAGGACGTAGGCGCAGCAGGACGGATCGTACATATGCAGCCGGTGAAATGGGTGGAGGACTGGCCCGAAATGGGTCGCGATGGCGAACCCATCATGGCGAGAGGACGAATGGCGAAAGGCGAATGTACGTGGTGTAATTTTGCGCGTCGGGATGAGTTTGACAAGGGTGAGCTGGCGCTGGATTGGCAATGGGCAGGCGGACGCGTAGCGCCGCAGTGGTACTACTGCGATGCCAAGAGGGGCATACTGAGGCTCTATAGCGCCCCGAGAGAGGAGGAAGAATGGATGCCGAACATGCTGCTACAGAAGATACCGGCCGTAGCATTCACGGCGACGGCCAAGGTGCGCTTCATGCCGCATAAGGACAAGAAGATGGCCGGTGCAGAACAGGCCGGCATGATCGTAACGGGACGGAAAGCGAGCTACCGACTGGAAGCGACGGCGACGGAGGAGTGGCAGTACCTGAGACTGGAGATGGACGCCAAGCAACGCGGGCAGTTCTACACCTCGGCCGACGGAAGCAACTGGAAGAAATCGGGCGAGCGGTTCCAAGCCGTAGAAGGTCACTGGATCGGTGCCCAGGTAGGGCTATACTGCACACGTGACGGACGGAAATTCAACGATGCCGGATGGATGGACGTCGACTGGTTTGAGATACAGATTGCGGACTGAGCAATGAGCAAAAAAAAAGCACTCGAGCGAGTGCTTTTTTTTAATATTACTGAACGGTCAACAGACGCATATCGGTCTCGCGTGCGTTACGTCCGATCATGATCTCCACCTCACCGGGTTCGAGGGTCCATTCGAGAGCGGTCGTTTGTCGTTTGTCGTTGGTCGTTGGAGCATAGTAGCCCAGGCGGTCGGAATCGATGGTAAAGGTCACTTCGCGGCTCTCGCCGGGGGCGAGGGTGATGCGCTCAAAGCCGCGCAGCTCCTTGTACGGCCGTACACCTTTCGCTACGCGATCGCCGATATAGAGTTGCACCACTTCGGTTCCTTTCAGCTTGCCGGTGTTGGTGACCGTGACGCTGGCCGTCACGGATTGGTCGTTGGCATTGGCGTTGGCGTTGGCATTGGCTTTGGTCATCAGTAGAATACTGTCGCTCAGGGTGAGCGGGCTGTAAGAGAAGGTGGTGTAGCTCAGACCGTAGCCGAAGGGATAGAGCGGCCAGTTGCTGACGTCGGAATAGCAGGTGGAGAACTTGGCGAACTCGCCAGAGGGGTTGATACGCGAGGTGCGCATCTGACGATACGAGAAGGGGTATTGGCCCACGTGACGCGGGAGTTGGACGGTAAGACGACCGGAGGGATTGACCTCACCGAAGAGGATATCGGCGAGTGCATCGGCTGTCTCGCTACCCGAGAACCATGCCTCGAGGATAGCCGGCAGATGGTCGGTTTCCCAGTTGAGGACCGTAGGACGACCTGCGAAATGGACGAGCACGATAGGCTTGCCCAGCTTGGCAAGTTCGACCAAGAGGTCATGCTGTGCATCGGGCATCTCGATATTGACGCGCGAGGAGCACTCGCCGCTCATCTCGCTGGCTTCGCCCATAGCGGCCACGATGACATCGGCCTGGCGGGCGATACGAAGTGCTTCGGCACGCATCTCTTCGGCACTACGCTCGTCGCGCATCTCGCGACCGAACATGGTAGCAATCGCCTCGGCCTGCGGGTCGTAGAGGACGTTGGAGCCCTTGGCATAGATCAGCTTGGCGCCTGTGCCCTCAAGGGCGTCTTGGAGTCCTTCGCGAACGGTCTTATAGCGATCGGGCACCGCAGCTACAGCCCATGTACCCGACATATTCGGACGGGTGTCGGCCAAGGGGCCGATGAGAGCTATCGTACCCTGCTTGCGAAGCGGGAGCAAGTGGTTGTCGTTCTTGAGGAGCACCATACTCTCGCCGGCTATACGGCGGGCTTCGGCGCGGTGCTCGGGCGAGAGAACAACCCGGGCACGGCGCGTGGTATCGCAATAGCGGTAGGGGTCGTCGAACAGACCGAGACGGTATTTAGCCTCGAGCATGCGGCGGCAAGCAGCATCCACAACGTCCCGGCTGCAGCGTCCGTCGCGTACGGCATCGGCAAGAGAGACCAGTCCGGCAGACACCATATCCATATCGAGACCGGCTTCGAGGCACTGGATAGCGGCCTCCTCCTTGGTGGCGCATACGCCGTGGTCGCAGAGTTGCTCCAGGCCGCAGTAGTCGGACACGACGAAGCCACGGAAGCCCCACTGGTCGCGCAACAGGTCGGTCAAGAGCCACTTATTGCCGGTAGCGGGCACACCGTGGACGGTATTGAAGGCCGCCATGACAGAACCTGCTCCGGCATCGACAGCCGCCTTGTAGGGCTGGAGGTACTCGTTGAACATATGGAAATCGTCGGGATAGACGTTGTTGTACTCACGTCCGGCTTCCACAGCTCCGTAGAGGGCGAAATGCTTGACGCAGGCCATCATGGTAGCGGGGTCGGAAAGGTCGGTACCCTGGTAGCCGCGCACCATGGCTTCGGCTATACGGCTGCCGAGATAGGGATCCTCGCCGCTGCCCTCGGAGATACGTCCCCAACGGCCGTCGTGGCATATATCGACCATGGGCGAGAAGGTCCAGCAGATACCGTCGGCCGTAGCTTCGGCGGCTGCTATTTGGGCCGAGCGCTCGATGGCCTCCATATCCCAGGAGCAGGACAAAGCCAAGGGGATAGGAAAAACGGTCTCATAGCCGTGGATGACATCCATACCGAAGATCAAAGGAATACCCAGACGGCTCTCCTCGACGGCGATGCGCTGCACCTCGCGGATAGACTGCGCGCCCTTGAGGTTAAACAATCCGCCTACCCGACCCTGCCGGATATCCTCGGCGACATTACTCTCGCGTGCAGCGCCGGTGACGATATCGCCGGTAACGGGCAGGTTGAGTTGTCCGAGTTTTTCCTCGAGCGTCATCTGCGCCATGAGTTGATCAATAAAGCGGTCCATCTCGGTGTCTTTGTCGCTACGCGAGGAGCAGCACGTGAACGAGAGCGCTGTCGCTAAAAGACAAAAGACCGCTACGCTAAAAGATAAAAGATTTCTCATTTTGGTAAGGGTTATGGGTTATGGGTTATGGGTTATGGGTTATGGGTTATGGGTTATGGGTTACGGGTTATGGGTGATATCGAGTTTTTGAAGTCCTGCTTGGATTTCCGGACAGGACATAAAGAGATTCCACACGAGTCCTGTGCGGTAATTCTCGATCATGACGATGATAGGTCCCTGGTCGATGGCCAGATAGGAGCGCGCAAACCAGCGGTCGTGCATGTTGAACGCGTCGTAGAAGCCGTATTGGCCCCAGAGCCGGTCCCCCAAGGTATAGTAGAAATAGCGCAGGGCTGCCATGCTCTCGCGGGGCGTATAAGGCATGGAAGCGAGTGCGGCTGTAGGCGCCGTAGTACCATTGTCGTGGGTAGGCGAGGTAGCATAATAGCCGGTAGGTATATCGCTGGCGGTCAGTCCCCAATGCGCTTGCAGGGAATCGGCCGGTTGGGTGCGATGCCGGAGCGAGTAGGCATAGTTGATACGGGCATGTGCGATGTTCTGCTCGCCATAGTTGGCATACTCGTCGGTGAGCTTCATGGGATTTAGTCCCAGGAAGGAATAATGGGCAAAGAAGAGGGGGCCACCCATCTCTTCGCCGAGCGGAAGGACGATATCGAAATACTTCTTGCCGTTACGAATAGCGCCGTTACGCGCCCAGCCCTCGGTATAGACAGCTTTGTCGATACTATGGGTAGGCGAGGAAGCGGCCAGGACATAGATTATGAAGGCCTCGTTCCAACCGCGGATAGGCATATTCATGGCCCACTCGTAGTTGGGGCTCCAATGCCAGTAGAGGACATTCTTGCCGGAATTCCGGAACCAGTTCCACTCGACGCCTTCGTAGATGGCGGTTATCTTGTTGCGCAGGGCAGTCTCTTCGGCCGAAGCGCCGGAGAAATACTGACGGAGCGCCAGCAGGCCCTGGATGAGGAAGGCTGTCTCGACGAGGTCGGCTCCATCGTCCTTGTTGGAGAACGGGTAAGCCGCGCCCGTCCGGCCATTCAGCCAATGAGGATATGCGCCATGGAAGCGCTCGGCTTTCTCGGTCAGGAAATCGACCACCTTGGTGCAATGTGCGAGGGCCTCTGCACGCGTGATGAAGCCGCGCTCGACGGCTACGGGGAAGGCGGCCAGGCCGAAACCGCTACCGCCCGTGGTGACAATATCTCCGGAGGAGTCACGCTCGCGTGCGAGACCGGATGTAGGATGGGCGAAGTCGTAGAAATAGCGGAAGGTCTGCTGCTGGACGAGCGTAAGCAGTTCATCATCGCTGATGATGTCTTTTTTGGGACTCGGGTCGTAAGGTGTCGTGAACTTATACGAGAAATCGTCCACGATACGTACGCCCAGATTGTTGCCGGATTCGATATAGAAGGTATAGGTTGTGAAATAGCTTAATGGCTGCTTGAGCGCAAGGATCAGCGTGCTACCCCGGACGGAAGCATTATAGTCGAAGTCGCGGTTAGGCGTCAGCGAGAGCCTGGTGCGCTCGAACTTAGAGAGGTCCAATGCGGCATTCTGTCCGAAGGACACAATGATAGAATCCAGGCCGCCGGTGACGGTCACGGAGGAGATCGTCACTCTCCGGAGTTGCGTCTCCGGTTCGTCCTGCGGTTGGCACGCGAATAGCGTCAGCAGACAAAAGAGGGTTATCGCCCCCCCGACGAATCGGGGAGGCGCAGAAAACAGGTTCATGTGTTAGTCGATTACAGAGATTTCAGCATCGTAGAGGGCTTTAGCCTCTTCTGCGGTAAGAGCAGCGTTGTAGAGACGAACCTCGTCGAGATCTCCGTCCATGTCACCCATCCACTCGTCGGTAGCGCCCTCGAGGGCTTTCTGACGCCACTGGCCGAAGAGGACCATAGTGGTTTTTGAGAAATCGGTTGCGGGACGAGAGATGAAGTCGCGATGCAGTTCCTCTACGGGAACACCGTTTACATACATGTCGATGGTCTGGAGCGTGTCGTCCACCTGCTTGAAGGAAGCAACGACGTGGATCCAGCGGTTAGCCGGGAATACCGGTTGGAGACCGTACTCAGCCCACATATCACCGTTGATAGCTACCTTAACAGCCAGCGAGTCGGTGTTGTCGGCACCACCACGGTCGAGGACGAATGCCAATTGTCCCCAGAAGTCCTCGGTGTTGGTCAGACCGAAGAAATAGGGCGTCGGAGCAGAAGACTGCGGCACAGCCTGGTGCTTGAACCAGCAAGCAAAGGTGAAATCCTTGAGACTTGCGATAGCCGGGATCTTAGCTGCATCGTAAACGAGTTCGTTCTTGGCAGCCCCCTTGTAAGCCTGTCCACGGCGCCCCTTCTCGTAAGCAACACCCTCACCTACTCGAGTCGGCTCGATGTTGTTGATCATCTCGGTAGCGGCACCGTCGAAGGGGAAGTGAGCGATCAGGTTAGCCTGGCAGATGGTAGAGGGGTTGGTCTTACCCTCGTACGGATCAACAGGACCATTGTCTTTCTTGCAAGAAGCAAAAAGACCAGCTGCTAAAATCAGCGCAGCGAAAAGAATTTTTTGCATAAAATTTAAAGATTTAAATTTTCTGGAGTCTCAGCTTCGCCGAGTTGCGTATGCAAGCATACACTCGTCTTGCAGAGACTTCATGTTTGTTGTTGTGGTTCTGATTGTCATAGGCCAAAGCCCTATTGACCAAGCAGCAGAACCGCATGACTGCTTGCATCAATATACATATCCCGGTGTGGGTTCTAAGTTGGGATTAAGTTGGCGTTGTGCATAGGGCACTGGGAACACTTCGTTCTTGCCGGCCTTGAAGCCGCAGGGTCCCATAAACTGGGCTGCGCGACCGGTGCGCACGAGGTCGAAGAAGCGATCTTCCTCCATACAGAGTTCGGCGCGGCGCTCGTCGTAGATATTCTCGAGCGTAGCGGATACGGAAGGCAAGTTGACGCGCGCACGTACCTTATCCAATGCCGCCTGCGCGGTCATGCCCGAGGTGAACTCACCCGTAGCACCCTGCACGAGGTCTTCGGCCATGATAAGCAGGATCTCGGCATAGCGGATGAGACGGATGTTGTAGTTGCGTCCGTAGCTATTGAGGCCCATGGTGTTATAGGCGCTGGGCGAATAGACCTTGCCGTTGTAAACGGGGTTGGTACACTTGGTCATGATGCTATCGCCGTACTCGGTGACCGTACCGCGGTAGAGGAAGGCCACCTTCATACGCTCGGTCTCGCCGCGATTGGTCATGAAGGTGATCAGGCTGTTGGACGGCACCTTGAATCCCCAGCCCTGCATATTCGAGGGCTCGTTGTTACGCGGGCCCTGGTAGTAGGCGTAGTTGAGATAAGGAGCATCGCCGCTGGTCTGACCGAGCGTGGAGCTCTGGGCCTCGAAGAGCGACTCGCGCGAGTTGTTGTTCTCGGTGAGGAACACATCGCGGTAGGTAGGCATCAGGTCGTACTGTCCGCTGGCGATGATCTTGTCGCAGCAGAGGGCCGACTCGCTGTATTTCCGGTCGTAGAGATAGACCTTAGCGAGGATAGCGAGGGCGGTATAGTAGTTGATACGTCCGTCGTTGCCGGCAGGATAGGACTTGGGCAGCAAGGTCAGACATTCGGATAGTTCCTGCTCCACGAAATCGTATATCTCGCGCACCGAAGATTGATGGAGGTTGTTGAGCGAGTCGGACGACATAGTATGGGTGATGAGCGGCACGCGGCCATAGGCCTTGGTGAGCATAAAATAGCTCCATGCGCGCCAGACGCGTGCTTCGGCTGCATACTGATGGGTAGCGGCTTTGAGTTCGTCGGTCTTCATCTCGGCTTCGAACTTAGGCATCTCCTCGATGGCGTAGTTGGCCGCCGAAATGACGTTGTAGAGATCGACCCAATAGCTATTGATCATGTCGTTCTTGGGCGTGAACTTGAACTCGTCGATCTCCTTGGCGGACGGGCTGTCGGAGGGCGTAGACCCCTTGTCGGAGTCGTCGGAGCTGATCTCACCTACGACCAGATAGTTGAACTCGAACAGGCTGCGCGTCTGGGCATAGACGGCAGAAACGGGTTTGTAGACATTATCCACCTTGGAGTGGTCGATACCGGTAGAGGGCAACGATCCCTCGGCCTCGATATTGAGAAAACTGTCGCATGCTGTAAGTGCGACGGCGGCTCCTATGCAGAGCGCAAATGTTTTGAAAGAAACTGTCATATGATTGCCCTCCTATTAGAAGTTGATATTAAGTCCGAGTGTGTACGTAGCTGCAGACGGATACACGCTGTTGTCCACACCGGCCGTGATCGGCGAACCGCCTATCTCGGTGGTGAAACCATTGTAGCGGAAGTACGAGAACGGGTTCTGGGCCGAGAGATAGACGCGCAGGTTCTTAACATGCGGTATCTGCGTGACGTTGTAGCCCAACTGGACGTTCTGAATGCGGATGAACGAGCCGTTCTCTACGTAGAACGAGTTGCACTGCATCGTGTAGGACGAGTTGAATGCCTCGGGCGAGGGATAATCGGTGTTGGTGTTGGTAGGACGCCAAGCATGCTCATAGTAGTCGAGATCGTAGTTGGATTCCGGGAATACGTTACGGTTCATACGCTTCTGGTTGAGAATCTTATGGCCAATATTGGAGGCAAAGGAGATGGAAAAGTCGAATCCCTTGATGTCGAATCCAAAGTTGAAGCCGAGCATGACAGGCGGGATGGCGCTACCGAGGTATACTTTGTCCTTCTCGTCGATCACCTTGTCGCCGTTCTGGTCTTTGTACTTGAAATAGCCGGCATCCTTGATGGTCTGCGAAACGGGATCCTTGAGGGCCTCGATCTCGGTGGCATAGACGCCTTCTACTTCGTAGCCCCAGAACGCGCCGATCGGGAGACCGACCTGCGTGCGGGTAGCATAGTCGCCGTTGATAGCGGCACCCGGGATATACTCGCGGCCTTCCAGTTTAAGCACCTTGTTGTTGATATAGGTGGCGTTGAGTCCGAGGTTATAATGGAAATCGCCCACCTTGTCGCTCCAGTTGAGCGAGAGCTCGACACCGGTGTTGTTGACTGTACCGTTGTTGGCGAGCAGTTCGGCCGTACCGCCACCGGATGCGATAGGTACGTAGAAGACGACGTTCTCCGTATTGCGGTAGAAGAAGTCCAGTTCACCGGTCAGGCGGTTATGGAGCGTCGAGAAATCGATACCGACGTTCGTCTCGTTGACCACCTCCCACTTGAGGTAGTTCTGGAGCACGGTCTGTGCGGCAATACCATCGACCAGCTTATCGCCAAAGACCGCCGAAGCTGCGATACCCGTTACGCCGAGGATCTGGGTGGAGTTAGCGGGTATGTTGTCGTTACCGAGCAGACCCCACGAAGCGCGCAACTTGAGGTTGTCGAAGGCGTGCTGGTCCTTCATGAACTCCTCTTGCGTAATATTCCATCCGATACCTACGGAGGGGAAAAAGCCCCATTTCTGCTGGTACTTGGAGCTACCGTCGGCACGGAAGGTAACGGTAGCGAGATAGCGGTCGTGGTAGTTGTAGCTGGCCCGCATGAAAGCACTCACGCCGTTGTAGCGGGTGGCACCGTCGGTGACGTACTGATTCTTGTACGAACCCGTGGAGAGGTACTTGGAAGCTTCGCTATAGTTAGGCACATCGTAGACACGGCCGGTCTCCCAACCGCTGTAGTACATACGCGTAGACTGACCGAGCATGACGCTGAAACGATGGGCGCCGATCTGGTCCTGGTAGCTGAGTACATTATCGATAATCTGGTTGGTGCTATAGCCATAGGTCTTAGTCAGCGAGGAGACGTCCGAGCCCTGAGCACCGCCCACGAAATAGGTCGGCACATAGTTGCGCTGGTCCCAGAAGGAGAACTCCATATTATAGCTGGTCTTGAATTTCAGTCGGTCGTTCAAGAAATGCAGCTCGGCATAGATGGAGAAGACATCCTTGATACCATGCTCACGGTTGTCGTTGTAGAAGGCCGTAGCCACCGGGTTGCCATAGGCTACGGGGAATCCGTACGAATTGGGCGAATCGAAGGCCTCGGGATAAGCCGCAGTATTGGCTGTGTTGTACACATTATATACGGGGGGATTGACGTAGGCCTTGAAATAGGCATCATTGTTGGGGATGCGGCGGTTGTAGTTGGAGAATATATTGTTCACGCCGATATTCAACCACGAGGTGGCTTTCTGATCCAGACGCGCACGGAAATTGAGGCGGTCGTAGTTGGAAGCGCCATAGTTCATGATACCGTCCTGGTAGAGATAGTTGAGTCCGATGGAATAGTTGGTCTTGTCGGTAGCACCTGACACATCCACGGCATGGCTGTGGGTGAGTGCGTTCTTGGTCAGGGTCTTATACCAGTCGGTGTCGCCCGGGTAGTCGCTCTCCGAAACGGGTACATAGCCCTTGGTATTCTGGAACGCCATGTTACGGAGTTCGACATACTGCGACTTGTTGGCCAACTTCATGATGTTGGTAGGTACCTGAACACCCACATAGCCCTTGTAGCTGACGTTGACGCGGCCGAACTCACCCTTCTTGGTGGTGACGAGCACGACGCCGTTGGCAGCTCGCACACCGTAGATAGCTGCGGCGGAAGCATCCTTGAGGATCGTGATCGACTCGATATCTTCGGACGAGAGGAAATCGATGTTATCCACAAAGGCGCCATCCACGACGTAGAGCGGCTTAGCGTAATCGCCGATAGAACCCACGCCACGGATCTTGACGTCCGGACTGGAACCCGGCGCACCCGATTGCGTAACTTGTACGCCACTCACTTTGCCCTGCAAAGCGGTCATCGGGCTGGAAGCGATCTGACGGCTCAGTTCGTCGCCCTTGACAGAAGCGATCGGAGCTGTCAGGTCTCGACTCTTGGCTACGCCATAACCTACTACGACCACTTCGTCCAGCACTTTGTCGTCCGGCTTCATGGTCAGATTGATGGTGGTACGGCCGGCCACTGCCACACGCTCGGTGGTGTAGCCTACGTAGGAGAACACCAAGGTTGCTTTCTCAGCAGCCTTCAAGGCGTAGTTGCCATCCAGATCGGTAACGGTACCGGTGCTGGTTCCCTCGACCAGGATCGACACACCGATCAGCGGTTCGCCCGACTCGTCCTTGACGGTACCGCTCACGTTCAGCTGGGCATAGGTCCAGGAAGCGGCCAGCAAGGCGAAGAGAATTGTGCTTAACTTTTTCATGAATGATAAGATTGATTGTGTTATTTCTCGTAATATAATCCCAAGCGTTCGAGGCCCTTCTGTATCTCAGGCGCCTGCATGAATAGATTCCAGATGAGTCCCGACCGGTAGTTCTCTATCATGACGACGATAGGTCCCTGATCGATAGCCAGGTAGTGCTTCACCACCTGCTTCTCCGGCGCCAGGGACGGGTTGTAAGCATCGTAGAATCCATACCGGCCGAATAGCTGCCGGCCCAGATCCTCGTACAGATGGCGAATCACCGCCATACTCTGCTCCGGCGTATAGACGATAGAGGAGACGGCGGCTGTAGGCGAGACGGTACCGTTCTCGTCTGGGGTGCCGGGATGATGGCTGCAGTAGCCGACGAGCGGGTCGTCCGAGGAGGTGAAGCCCCATAGGTTCGGGCCGTAGCCCGCATGCTTCTTGGGATTCTCCAGCGCATAGTTATAATGGATGAGTGCGTGCGCACGGTTGCGCTCGAAGTAGCGGACCTCTCCGTCGGTCAGTCCGTGGGGATTGAGACCGAGCCACGAGTAGTGGGTGAAGAAAAGCGGACCGCCGTAGTCCATACCCAGACTGAGCGGGATGCCGTAATACGACTTGCCGTTATGGTAATAGGGCGAGTTCTTGTAGCCGGCCTCATACACCTTGCGGTCGATAGGATGCGTAGGCGAAGCAGCGGCCAAGACGTAGGTGATAAAACACTCGTCGAAGCCCTTGATACGATGGTTCATCTTCCACTCGTAGTTCTTAGACCAGTGCCAGTAGAGCGCATCGGTGCCCCGGGTGTACCAGTCCCATTCGATCTCGCGCCAGAGTTTATCGGCGCGGCGGGCCACCGCCCGTTCGGCCTCCGACTCACTATCCTGCAGCCACTGACGCACCACCAGAAGGCCCTCGGCCAGGAAAGCCGTCTCCACCAGGTCGCCGCCGTCATCATACTGACTGAACGGGAATACCTGCTCGGTCTCGGATGCATACCAGTGGGCCCACGCACCGTGGAAACGTTCGACGCGGTCCAGGAAGCGCGTGATGTTGTCCAGCTGCGCCACAGCTTGCTCACGCGGGATATAACGCCGTTCGGCCGCAGCCACAATAGCCATCATGCCGAAACCTGTGCCACCCGTGGTGACAATGTCGCCATAATAGTCCCAATTGGCACGCTCACGCGCTAAGCCGTTGGAGGGGTTGATAAAGTCCGTAAAATAGCGAGAAGTTGTGCGCTCTATTGTATCCAAAAGAGCGTCGTCTGATAGCTTTTGCACCTTCCGTACCGAAGAACAACCCGGTCCGAGAAAAGCTACAATCATTAGCACCAATAGTGTCCTTTTCATGTGTATTAAATCCGTAAAACCGATGTCTTACATCAATTTCGCTGCAAAATTACAAAAAAAATCCCACATATGCAAGCATACGCGGGAATTTTTAGCAAAAAACAGCGTTTTACCATCCAAAGCCTCCTCCGGAGGAGTAGTTGGAGAGCGTGACATTGGTGCCACCGGAGACGGTGCCGCCTATATTGGCAAGACCTCCGAAATACTCCGTACCGTCACTGACGCTGACGCCGGATTTGAGGGCGGGTGTGGATGCGGTATAGACCACCAGTTTCTGGCTACCGCCCCCACCGCCGGGACCTCCACCGCCGCCGGAAGTGGTCTTGGCGGGTGTTTGGAACGCTGCTACAAGATCGCTGCCATTATACAGGGCGTACCAACTGTTGCCGGTCCAAGAGGTAGTATATTTGCAGGTACCACCGCTGATCTGTGCACCGCCTTCGAGGTTACCCACGGCGATGATGGTACCGCCGGTGATATACAGCTTCTTACCTTCCTCGGTATTGGCATCCAGCGCCACTTCGGGACTGGTAGCACCGATGGCGTAGATGAGGCCCCCCTTGACGTATATATTACCGTTGGCGTCCATCGCATCGTTCTTGGATCCCTTAGCGAAGATATAGCCACCGTTGATGGTCATATCGCCGGACGAGTTGATGCCGTCGTCAAAGGCATTGACCGTGATGTGTCCGTCGTTGATGGTGAGGGTCTGCTTGCTCTCAATACCTTCTCCACCCGCACCGGAAGTGGTGACGGTGATCGTACCGCCGGAGATGATGATGTCACCATCGATCTTGATGCCCTTGGGCGAGCTCTTATAATCGGAGTCATAGCGGTCGAGCGTGCTTGCATTGCTGCAGATAGAGAGCGTACCGGTACCGGAAGCCACTACGGCCTGGCCGCTGGTCAGTACGGTGATGACGGCTGAGCCGCTGACGGTCAGATTGCCGTCGGCGCTGAGGCCCTTGCCACCGGCACCGGTGCTGGTAAGATTGAGCGTACCGCCGCTAATATCCATCAGGCCGTCGGCACTGAGGCAGGAAGCGGCTTTGGTCTTGAGGTCGGTTGCATCCCATAGACCGCCACCGGAAGTGGTAACGGTGATCGTACCGCCGGAGATGTACATGTCGCCTTCGGATTTCAGGCCCTTGGCAGCATCGGCCGTCACGGCTGCCGTGATAGTACCACCGGAGATATACATATTGCCGGTGTCCTCGTCCTCATGATCGGTGGTGATACCGGTAGAACCGACTTCGGTATCCTCGATATCACACTGGATGCCATCGTCGGCAACGCCGCTGATATTGATCGTACCGCTCTCCATGAGGAAGAACTGCTCGCAGTTGATACCATCGCCTACTGCGGAGAGGATGTTGATGGTGGCGTTCTTGATCTGGAAGTACTCGCCGCACTTGATACCGTGCTTGACGTTACCGGTGATGTTGAGCGTACCCTTCTGCGCAAACTCGGCATGGCCCTGGATATAGAGGCAGCCTTTCTGCTTACCGCCGGCAGCATCCACGAGGGTGTTGGTGGTGCCGTTGAGCGGTTTTACCTTGATACGTTTGCTGTTCTGGATATGAATAGCCGCACCGGAGAAGACGGCCGAGAGGTTGGTCAGCGTCAAGTTGTTGAGCTCGACGGTAGATTTGTACGCGCCCTCGTTGTAGAAGCCGCCATCGGCCGACGAACCGGAGAGCGTATAAGTGATCTCGCTGGCGAGGTCGGCACTCTGGACGATGCTCACGTGGGCACCGGCACGTAGGACGGTCATGTTGTCCAAGATATTTTGCGACACCGAAACGGTAGCCGTCGTATCTTGATATACGACCAAAACCATATTATCTTGATCCGTAAGAATTACCACGCTTGCAGTGTCCACCACGTGCGTTGTGGTGTCGGTCTTAGGCTCCTCGGTAGGATCCGTGGCCGGGTTCTTGTCTGTGCAGGCCACCAATAGCAGCCCCAGACTCATTGCTAATACCATTCCAATCTTTTGCATAAGTACCTCCTTTTTTTAAGAGATTAAAAATCGGCTGCAAAATTACTGCTTTTCGCGCATATACGCATTACCTGTTTTGAGGAAGATATTAACCAAAAGTACGATTTTTGTGAAAAAACGCTTGTATATGTCCTATTTTTATTGTAATTTTGTGCCCAAAATGATGATTATGGAAACAAGACGAAGGTTTGAAGAGGCGCTACGCACGATTGAAAAAACGGAAATGGTCGTGCTGCGAGACATTCATAGTTTTCCTGTTTACGGGCAGGATATCATCTCGCCATACCTGATGATTTTTATCTGTCATGCCGGTTCATCCCGGGCATTGTATGATATGCAGGAGATTCCTATTGAAAGCAGTCCGGATTATAGTATAACGGTTATTATTCACTCGTTGGCTTTTGAACAGGAAATGACCCAAAGAAGGATGACACATGACCGTAATAAATTTCACGAAACACCTGCATGCTTGTTAACGGAGGAAGAAATGGCGCAATACATGAAAGCGGTAGATATGTTGGAACTTATCAGCAATACGTCTGTTTCCCGTTATCCTCATCGCCACGATATGCTTATGGCGCAGACCGATATAATGGTAGAAATGCTGGATGCTTGCAGACGTGAGATAGACGAAGAAGAAAGGGCTAACAACCGCAATCGTTCTATATTCAATACATTCTGCAACCTGCTCGCAGCGAACTATAGGGAGCAGCACGAGGTAGGATTTTATGCCGAAAAGGCACATCTTACGGCGCGCCATTTCTCGGTGATTATCAAAGATATAGTGGGGCTGTCAGCCAGCGATTATATCGAGCAGTATCTGGCTACGCAGGCCAAGAATCTGCTATCCACCCGCCCGGATTTATCGGTGCAGCAGATTAGTTACCATCTCGGCTATGCCGATTCGCCGTCCTTCTGCCGTTTCTTCAAGCGTCATACCGGCATCACGCCGAACGAGTTCCGGTCACACATTCGATATTAAATCTTCAGGATCAAACCGGCTAAATCAGTACGCATTTTTGCGTTTGGGGTTCTTAGCCTTAGGGCACGATTTTCTCATCGGGAACCAGCCTTTGCGGACCCGTTCACGCTGTTTGAAAACCTCGCCGATCCCCCATAAAGATGAGAAGGCAAAGATACCCAGGAAGATGGAGATGTAGGTATTCTCCACGAAAAGCGAACCAGTTGCAGCCAGTAGTCCTACGATGAGAAACGCCCACCAGGAACGGACGCCGAAATAGTACTCCGCCTTAATGACCAGCGGATGAAAAAGCCCGATACAGAGGAACGCACCTGCGCCTAAAAGTATTCCTTCAAAGTTCATAAAGCCATTTTCTTATTTTCTTATTTTCTTATTTTCATATTTTCTCATTTTCATATTTTCTTATTTTCTCATTTTCTTATTTTCTTATTTTCTTATTTTCATATTTTTCTATTTAGTGGCAGAACATGAAGCCGAAGTAGAGACGCGGACCGGTAGGCATGCATAGTTCGCGCTGGTGGAAGGCCAGCATCCAGTCGAGTCGGAAGGTGAGGTGCACCTTGCGCGTCAGGCAATAGTCGCAGCCCACATAGGGCGTGACGTAGAAGAAGGACTGCTTATGGAAGGTGCTGTTCTTGTCCGGCTCCCAACTGTTCTGGTCGCCTTCGAGAATATACAGCCCTTTCATCGAACCTCCACCTATCACGCCGCCGATATACGGCCAGGCTTTGTCCAGCCGCCAGCAGCAGTCGGCCAGCACACCGCCACAGCCTACACGCACGTAACTGCCATCTTTGAGTACGTCATGACAATCGGTAGTAGTGCTTGGCATCGTGCTGACAAAGCCCTCAAAACCCGTGCGCAGGTGTTTCCAAAGGTGTACGCGCAACGCGCCGCCTATACCGAATAACGCACCCTGCGGGCTGCACAGGCGTCCGTCGGCCGTCTTGGGCGCATGACTATCCTGACCAAACAGATAGCCGGTATGGAACATCATTCCCCCCGAGAAGCCCTGATAAACACGGTTCTTCTCGATGCCTTCTGACACCTGCGCAAATAGCCCGCAGGACAACAACAAACAACAAAAAAGTATCTTTACTCGCATCTGATTTTCAAATTTGCGTGCAAAGATACTACAATTTTCTTAAACTTTGCTTAAGATTTTCTTAAGAAATAGCAAAATCCCCATAAATTGGGATGCGGAGCTCGTTGACGGTACCGTTCAGGTCCAACGAGAGGATGAAATGCTGCATAGTGAGTTTGGAACTCAGCCGCAGCACACCCGGTTGGGCAGAAGGCAGCAGGGCAGTAAGCACGCTGTCCAGCATCTGGCGCAGGGCTCGGGGCTCGATCGTCATCTCGTTGACAAAGGGTGTTAAGTGCAGTTGCGCCACAAGTCCCTTGGCCCGGATCTCCGTCTCACGGCTACGTAGCCATTCCGATAGGAAAGCCTGCAGATCAATGGTATAGTGCGTGGGCTTTTGCTCAATATGAAATACAAATCCGACGCCACGAATAGTCTCTATCGGTTCCTTGTTGGTCCAACCCAACTTGCGCCGGAGTGCATTGAGATGCACATCGATCGTACCGGTGTCGTACTGGAAGCGGTCACCCCATACGTGGTCGAGCAAGATCTGGCGCGTGCAGATACGATTCGGGTGGGCCGAAAGGAAGTCCAACAGGCCGTATTCCAGTCCGGTCAGGTGCACCGCCTGTCCGTCCCTGCGTACGCTGCGCTGCTCGCGATCGATCGAAATATGTTCGGTAATGGTGGTAAACATTTCCGCGTTCTTAGCCTACGAGATGATCTGATTATCTATCGGCGTGTTGTCCACATCGACGCTTTTGGGGGTTGTTCCGCTTACGCAAAGAATCATTGCCGGACGGAAAAGCGCGATAGTCGCTTGGGGAGAGACATACATATGTTTCATAGTTTATTGCAGTTTCTGCCCTGCGGCATTATACCGATTATCATCCATGTAAATGATCAGCTGTCCGTCTTGTAACACTTTGGTATTTTGCGACTGGTTAGCCGACGTAATGATCTGAATGTCTGTAGCAGCATCCGAGAGATTGCTAATCTTCAGTATTCTTCGTCCCGGGATATAAGCAGGTCCTTGGGGATTGGTGCTCACCCGGCTCATATCCACATACACACGGTACGCGCTGAGTTGGACATTCGTCCCGGCCTTGGTAAAACGGTTGTTGTAGGTCACATACATGCCCGGTTCTACCGGTGTCAAATCGTCATACACACCATACACACCGTTTCCATCAGTGCCTGCAGCTGTTTCCTTGCCGCTGAAATGGCATACGAGTTCAGCACTTCCATCCTCCGGTAGGTAGAAATAGGGTTTTCCGGCCTCCAGAACGCCTTGGTGTTCCTGTAGGTAGACATTGATGGGATCGCCGTTGGAGTCCACTTCTTTATACAACATGGTGTAGAACGTAGCCCCTGAATAATCATTGATTTGATAGGGATAGCAGAGTGAATTGAGGTTCATGTGCGGATGAACGCGCTGGAAGGTGTGGGTAGCGACCCACTCCGCTTTTGCGGCTTCCAACTGGTTTCGGAACTGCGGGTAGTTCATCGCGATATTGAAAGCGATCTCTCCCAGCTGCTTGCCGTCGATCACGTCTGTATTCCAGTGCGCACCTAAGAGCAGACGGCAATGCGCCCACTCATCCATCATGTTCGTGATAGCCACGGAGTCAGCAGGGTCGATATAGATCATGCACTTTTTAAACAGTCCTGCGAAATAGCCGTGGCCGGAGGGGTAAGAAGAGGCATCGCTGCGGTCAACAGTATATTTTTTGCCTTTGTACCAATAGCCGAAATACTTGTAGGGTCTTGGTCTTTCCCGCGACTCCGTATTAGCCTCTTTCATCTCCACACACAATTCCCACAGTTTATTCATCTCCGGATAGTCGGTGGTATTGTGCGTTTTCGTTACCGTATATTTGCCGGGGGTTGCGCCGGGCGTCCACGTCACATTGATAAAGGGCGCGTTCATAACACTGTCGGCCGAAACGCGGTAGAGCGCAAAATAGTATTGCTCATTCATGAGTGCCCAAGCCGAATCCCAACATTCCTGCTTTTCCTCATCAAACCTATTCCCGATTTCTTTGTAATAAAAATACTTGGTGGAATCATCCAACCAAACCGGCGAGCCCACTGCGGGAGGCCCCGGTAAGTACGTATCTTTACTGGGAAGGGCGGCTTTAAGATCAGCGTCCAACGTAACTTCGGTGGCAGCATAACTGCCTGTAAATGTCGCTACCAACAAAGCGACCAAAGCGAATAATTTCTTCATCCTATTTTCAATAAAATATATTACGACTGCAAAGGTACCTAACTATTGTTTGCTCTTTGTAATGCGGCGCGACCGAGGTCGGTCATGAGACCGCGCGCTTCCAGGTCGGCACAACGTTGACGGTTCAGTTCGGTCCAATGGCTGCGTTTCTGTCGCGGCGAGAGGCGTTGGGCCAAGCGGCCGTCCGGCAAACGCTTGAGTGTGGAGTCGATCCAGCCGAAGCAGAGCGATTCTTCCACTACGTCCAGATACGGCAGGCACACGCCTTCGGGCCGATTCTTGCCTCGGTACATCGCAATCCAGCAGCATTTTTCGCTTGCTGCATTGCGCTCGAACCATGCTCGCAGTTGTGTCCGTTCGCTATATTCCAAGAGATCAACTATTTCCATCGTATCCAATTGGTCTAAATTGTTCCTGCTCTTCGCTATAGACGTAGCCGGCTTCATGAAGGATCGCTTTGATTTTCTCCGGCTCAGTGTTGAAGTTATAGCACAATGATTCAAGCGAGTCGAACTCCTCGTCGCGTAATAGCATATTGATGCTCGATACTAATATGGCAGGGTTCTGCGGTAGGTAGTCCATGTCAGTTTTTACTCTTAATAATAGCGCATAGAGACGGAGGTCGTTTGTTTGCGCTATTCGGGGTGCAAAGGTACAAAAAAAAATCGACACTTGCAAATAAATGTCGATTTTTTTTGGCTATCAGCCGTCAGCATTCAGTTATCAGTTGCCACAGCGGGTACAAAATATACTTACACGCAGGTGTAACCGCCATCAACAGGCAGAGCCACGCCCGTGACGTAGGTCGAAGCATCGGAAGCGAGGAAGACGACCGCCGAATCCAGTTCACCCTCCTGGCCGTAACGTTCCATCGGGATGACGGTCTTGGCGTATTGGGCGAAATAGTCGGACTCGAGGGTCTCCTTGGTGAGCGGCGTGATGAAATAGCCCGGGCAGATGGTGTTGACCGTGATGCCGTGTTTGCCCCATTCGGCAGCCAGCGCACGCGTGAGGTTGACTACACCACCTTTAGCCGCATGGTAGGGCGATGCCGGCGCGATCTTATTGCCCACAAGGCCGTACATCGACGCGATGTTGATGACGCGACCGTAGCCGTTCGGGATCATCGATTTCTTAGCCACGGCACGCGCTACGCGGAACGTTCCGAACAAGTCAACCTGCATCTCGTTCTCAAACTGCGCGTCGGTGATGTCCTCCGCCGGAGCCACAGCACCTGTACCGGCGTTGTTGACCAGGATGTCAATACGTCCGAAAATCATCAGAGCCTCATCAATCACCTCATCCACTCCTTCGGTACTGGTAATATCGCATTGGAGAGGCTGGACTTTTACGCCATACTCCGCCTCGATAGCGTTTTTCACCTCAATGAGTTTCTCATAACGACGGGCGATGATTACGAGGTTGGCACCCCGTGCAGCCAGGGCTTTCGCCATCTGTACGCCCAGGCCTCCACTACAGCCGGTGATCAGCGCCACACGGCCACTTAAATCAAAAATGTCTTTCATATTATAGTGTTTTTATATTGTTGTCTTAAAAATGGGGCAGCAACCCACACGAAGCTGCCCCGGATAACACATTTAAAAATTTAGCAGACAACGTAATGTGTTATACAAAAAAAATATCTCTTCTCTTTCGAGAAAAGATAACCGCACGCATAGTAAGGGCTCAAGCCCTATCCATAACCGGTAACCGATAACCCGTCACCAATTAGCCTATACAATCTCAGTCATCCTTCCTCGAGGATTTGCGTCCGAGCATTGTATGCGGCAGGTCTTCTGACTTATTCCCCGTTTCAACGTCTTCCCACCTTGCGGCAGTGACTTGTTGTTGAACCGATTACAGGAATTCACAGCAGCGGGACTGTCCCGGATTCACACCGGATTCCCTTTTAATTCCGCCTTCGCGGAAACCGTCATACACTGTATGTATGTCAAAATCGGCTGCAAAATTACAAAAAAAATCCCACATACGCAAGCATATGCAGGAATTTTTACAGATTTTGTGCAATTGTTTTATCCCATGACTACGTCGAGGACCATCATGAGGACAAATCCAAGGGCAAAGCCGAGTAGCGCCTTCTGCAGGCGCTCGGGCATGTCGCGTTTCATAAAGAACACGAACGATGCGCCGAGCATGGTGCCCAACAGAGGGATGAGTAAACCGATTAAGAGCGTAGTCATCAGTTAGCCGGAGCCCATTATTTAGCCAATTCGGCTACGATGTTAGCTTCGAAGTCTTTGGGTTCGGCTACCGGCGCAAAGCGCTGGATGGTCTTGCCGTCGCGGGAAACAAGGAACTTGGTGAAGTTCCAGAGGATGTCGCTCTCTTTCTCTACGCTCTTGCTGATACGCTTGAGCATAGCGTGTGCCGCTTTGGCTTTGAGACCTTTGTATTCCTCGGTCGGGGCTTGCGTCTTGAGATACTCGAAGACGGGATTGGCGTTCGCGCCGTTGACATCACTCTTGGCCATGAGCGGGAAAGTCACACCGTGGTTGAGACGGCAGAACTCTTCTATCTGTTCGTCGCTGCCCGGCTCTTGGTTGGCGAACTGGTCGCAGGGGAAACCGAGGATAATAAAACCCTGGTCTTTATATTTCTTATAGAGTTCCTCCAGCCCGTCGTACTGCGGCGTGAAACCACATTTGGAGGCGGTGTTGACGATAAGAATCACTTGACCTTGATAGTCCGCGAGGTTTACTTCTTTGCCTCTATTAGAGAGGGCCTTAAAATCATAAATTGTTGCCATAAAATCCTTTCACTTTTCAATTTTTACTTAAATTTGGGCCCCCGACGTAAACCAAGCCGTAGGCTGTTTGCGGTGGGGAGAGCGAGCGTCCCCGAGTACCTTTAGCCAAGCTGTGCTTGAGCACGTGTATGAGGGGAACGAGCGCGATATGTCGTTCACGATGCAAAATTACAAAAACTATTTTAATGTCGCAAGCGATATATATATATATTCTTAACAATCGTATATTTTATCTTAAAAAAAATTACTATATACCTAGTTTGTCCACAAAAACAGCCAGTATAACTATCATCAGCAGCGCAGCAAGACTCAGCACGGTGCAGACGATCCATCGCCAAAGGGTCTGCCAATAGCCGTAGCCGAAGAGCTGCTTGTAGGTGGCATAGCCATACACTGCCGTCAGTAGGATAGTAAACAGGTTGGGGTTGGCAAAAGGCGCCTGGACGATATACGCCAAGATGGCAATATACACCTGCAGAAAAAATCCCTCGGGGATCGTATGATTCGGGTAGCCGGGCGCCTTGCGGAAAAGGAACCAGGTAGGCAGGATGAAAAAACAACGGCCAAGCAGTTCGCCTATGTTCTGATGACGATTCATCCAATCGAAGGCAAAGTCGATATAGTGTACGCCTGTATCCGAGGGTGCAGGGTCCGGCACCGGGAAAAAATAGTGCACCAGAGCGAACAAAGCGGCCAGGATGACCAGCAGCTTGACCGGCGGATAACTGATCTGGCGCTTTCCGCTGATAAAGTCACGCACCAAGTAGCCAGGACGCCATAACAGTTGCCACAGGGTAAACAATGCGGAACGCGATTCGATACCCCACAACTGGCCTATCCCCTGCCAGATAGCCGGCCAGGTGATGCGACCGTGCCGGGACGACTGAGAGCATACGGGACAATAATTGCCTACAAACCGATGCCCGCAGTTATGGCACACATGCCAATGTTTGTCCTTCTGATAGCTGATTGGATTCTCCTGCCAAGCGCGAAACGCTTGCCACCGGGCGGCCCACCGCTTCCGCAGTTCGTCATAGCGCCTGCCTAACATACGTAATCAGCGTCAATCTCCGGATGCTGGATGGTCAGTTCCTGGCCTGGTTCGCCGAAGTAGAACATATCGAGGATGACGGGCTTCGTACCGCGGTTCTCACCTCGGTGGATCGTGCCAACCACCTCTATTAAGGGGTCGCCCTCGTGGAAGGTGCGCTCCTTGCCATCCAGGCAGACGATGGTCAGTTCGCCCTGCTCCACAATGCCGTAGTTAACGGCCGTATGGTGGTGCCAACCGGTCACGGCGCCGAGGGGAAAGGTGAGACGCATTACGGTCAGTTCGGGTGTGCCCTTGGGGAAGTCGGGCAACTGTGCGCCATCCCATGTATGGGACGTGCGAATCAATTCAGTCGTTTTAATTGCCATATTGCTTATCGAGTTATTGGGTTAGTTGACTAGTTGACTAGTGGACCAGTGGACCAGTGGACTAGTAGCTGCATCTCTCCGCTATATTCTCCCGCAGCGCGCGGTAGTGGAGCGGGATCTCCAGGCAGTGGTAGTTGCCCGGTCGGCCCACAAAGGGCACGGCGGGGCACGCTCCCCGGTAGCCACGGATAACGGTCAGGTGGGTCAGCGTGTCCAGGGTAGCGGTCAGGGTGTCCTTGGCGCCACCAAAATCATACAGGTAGCTGGCCGGCATTGGGTCTGTCGTCCAGCTGACGGGGTTGATACCCACGGCCGTCTGACCACTCAGGATCGCTATACCGGCATCCGCCGACGCCACAGAGTTGAAACATACCGTCACGCCGGTGTCCGATGCGCTTTGTGCGGGGCGTATATAGGGATATCGGAGGTCCTCCGCCGTCAGTTGATAGCCGATAACGTAGGCCGCCACCATACGCGAGGCTTGCTCCTCAGACAACTGTTTTAACAGTTGTACCACCGCATACCCGCCCTGCGAATAACCTAT
>Ga0247611_10003116_pt1 | contig 25163 bp, 10 predicted proteins | sample 177DNAGHGhighgp2_FD_192422 | JGI IMG/M metagenome (GOLD analysis project Ga0247611, IMG submission 192422) | Sheep rumen microbial communities from Palmerston North, Manawatu-Wanganui, New Zealand - 1770 DNA GHGhigh gp2 | ecosystem: Host-associated > Mammals > Digestive system > Stomach > Rumen... | reverse complement strand
CTGCCCTGTCGCTATTCACCTCTTGCATGGGCCTTGTCTCACCGGTCTCGAGATCCAACAGCCAGAGGTCGGCCTCAGGATGCCAAATGGTGAAATAGCCGTAGTCTGTCTGGGTGTACATCAGATAGCGTCCATCATAAGAAGGTCGGGGCCAGGAGACACTCTTTCCCGTCTCACGGGTGTTGATGAGCGTATCCACCTCAGTACCTATCCGTCCTGTCTTCTCGTCGAAGGCCACACGACAGAGGCTGTACTTCTCCTGATCGTAGTCCGTAGGATAAATCTGTCGTTTCGCCGTGGTGAAATAGAGCCATTTACCGTCAGGCGAGAAGGCAGGCGTGTTCTCTGCCCAGTATTTCTTCATGATGAGTGTGTCACGGAGGATAGTATGCGTCTGGGTATCATAGACAAACACATCCGACGAAGAGTCGTAGACCTCGATGCGCTTGTTTTTCTTATTCGTATGGAACATCTGCGAGGTCTTGTTGGTGGAGAAGGCGCAATACCGGCCTCCCGGATGCCAGTAGGGATAGACCATCGAACCACCCAGCGAGTCGTTCTTCGCCTGCAAAACCGTCAACTGTAAACTGTCATCTGTCAACTTCATAACCGTTGCCCCGTGATTCCCACGCACATGAAACACATACTGGTCCGGATTCGTGCGATTCGCCGTATGACAGTTCAAGCACTGATTTGGTGTGCGCGTATTTTGGAGGAGTTCCGTCTCCTCGAAGTTACTCAGGTCACGCTGATAAAGACCCATCATGCTGTACATCTCGTAGCTGGGCGGTATGCGACGATAGGTGATGCCCCATGCTTCCAAGGGGTCTTCACTCACATAGACCTTGAAGTCGCGATATTGCGTCCACTGTCCGTCTTTCTCGGCACAAACGGTAAAGATGAGTTGTCCGCCCTTGTTCTGCGCCAACAGCTGGTGCCACTCATCGATGTCGAAGTCGGCATCCTCGCCATTGGCATGGATGTTGCCTCCCTTCGATCCCTTTACCTCCACATCGATGGTCTCGAAGGCATCATCCGCCATCGAGAAGTTCAACGGGGCCATACCCACCGGTATCGTCACCTCCGTATAGTCGGGATAGATCTGCGGTAGCACGTCCTGCCTGCTCACATCCTTCGGGCTTGAACCGCAAGCTCCAAATATCAAACACAGAACAGCCGTTTTAATAGAAAAACACATCTTCGCCCTTGTCATAAATCTCTTTCAAACGTTGATAAGACGGAAAATCCTTGATCTTCTCTGGGTGCTCTGCCAGCGGTTTCATCTTCCGTGCCACGCCACGATAGAAGGTCGTTTCCTCCAATATAGCGATATACTTCAGCGCAGCCTCATACTGTCCTGTGATGATGTTCGTCTCCACCAACCGGCGCAGCGCCCTCGCACTCTTATTGTAATTCGGTATCGCCTCCATCGCCTCGAAGACCGAACGCTGCGCGATGTTCACCATACCGATTTGCATGGCGACCTCGCTGGTCAGAAAGGCAGAAGACACACTTTTCAAACTCTGGTTTGAGAGCTGCAATCTTGAGAAAAGATCACGCTGACTGATACGCTGCTCCTCCCATAATGCCAGACTAGCGGCATTATGAATGGCCAGGGACTCAATCGGTTTCTCCTGGAACCTCTCCGATATCTCTGACCACGACTGCTGACGCATCAGCATGTCGTACTTCATCTCTTCATACGTACCCATCTTATCACCCTCCCAATAATAGTCGATGCCACGAAGAATCTGACGTGAAGGATAAGGCGTAATCCACAGACTGCCCACGACACTACCTGCCAACAACAATAGCGGCAGCCAATGGAAGGCATAGACCACCAGCAGCAAAATAGCTGGTCCCAGAAGCCAATAGCCTATCGGAGCCATGACCGAGGCTGTTATCCAACGTACTCTCCTACCCTTTGGCAAGAGATTCATCAGCACCAGAGTCAGCACAACGGCCACAATAGGTGTCATCGGAATATTAGGATTGCATGCCAGATACCATAATACGCCCGGCAACAGGAAACTCAATAAGTACCACTTATTACGCAATAAGGGTGGGTTATTGTGCGATAAGAGCCTCTTGCAGAGCAACTGCGCTCCTACAAAGAGCACCACATACCAACAGGCACCATAGACAGGATTGATAAAGAACTGTACGATGAACTCTCCCAGATACTGCGCCAGTCCTCCCGGCACGGCGAGACGCTCTGTCAAATAGTCGGCATTCCACAGGAATAACTGTGACTGTTCTCTCGCCAGCATCAGATGGGGCAGTCCATACAGCCAGAAACAGAACACCGCGACGGCAAAGACTGCCGTCAGCATCCACTGTCCATATACGGATATCCAGGTCTTCAGTTTCATCACTTCACACTTTGATGCTGCAAAGATACAACTTTTTACCGAAATCACATCGTTTTCAACGAAAAAAGTGCCGCGCCTCGCGACGCAGCACTTTCAAAAAAATACCAAAACAATGTATACCTAAGTACTAACTTTATTTGTTAAAATAACTTAGTCATTATTTGTTACCTACGTATGCAGGATTCTGATCGCAAAGCGGATTCTTCATGATCTCGTCCTCAGGAATAGGCATATCCATCTTCAGGTCGTTGTAATCGTAGTCACGATTCGTCCAGGGCACGTCCTTCAGATCGGCAACGCTACGCTTCGGATAGTTCGTTGCTACGTGGTCAGCCATGAAGCCAGACTTCTGCATATCCGGACGCAGACACCACTCGCAGTTGAACTCCTTACGACGCTCGGTGTTAACAGCCACCTTCCAAACAGGTGAACTAAAGCCCTTTGCAGCAGTATACTTCGTGTAGTAAGTCTTGGCATCCTCACGGAGATTATCATTGCTTCCGAATGGGATAGGATAATCCTGACGGGTCGGATAGAACGTACCACCATCACCCATATCGTTACCATCCTTATCCAAGTAATTACCTGTTTCACGGTCCTCAGCAGTAACAGTAGGACGACCTACCCACTGAGCGAAGCTGTTATAGTAAGGCATATACTTCTCTGTAAGAGCTTCTTCCTTGCCTTCTTCCAGTTTACCGAAGGCACGCTCACGAAGCGTATTGATAAGACCCCAAGCTGTTGCATCATCACCACCATTAATACGGAACAAGCACTCTGCATAGTCAAGCATCACGTTAGGCAGACGCTTCCAGTAAATAGGTGTCGGGCTCCAGTGACCGTCTGCCCAGCCTTTATAGTTAGCAGAAGCAGTACGCCACATCTTAGAACTCCAGATAGCAGGTGCCCACTCACCATTGTTGAAGTGGAACTGCTTGGTGGTAGTACCTGACTGACCCTTACCGAGAACTTCCTGCAGATATGGGTTCACACCGTAGATAGCAGGCTCGTACCAACCCTCGTACTGAGGATCGTAAGCAGCGTTGTTAGGATCGATCTGAGGCACAGCACCTGTGTAGCAAGAACCTGCACGGCGCTTGTCACCCTTCTCATAGCAAGAGTACCACTCCCAAGAGAGGTAGAGTGAACCCCAACCGCCATTCTCAGGACATGCGGTGTACCACTTCAGCATCAGCTTAGAGGTCAGGTCACCCCACTTACCCCAGTTGTTACCTTCATCGAGCTGCTCGCACCAGATGGTCTCAGGTCCCCAAGCAGAAGCGGGATCCCACAGCGTGGTGAATGACTCGTTCAGTTTATATATACCACTATCAAGAATCTTCTTGAAGCAGTCAGCGGCCAGCTTGTAGCACTCAGCGGCTGTGGTAGGAGCAACACCAGTATCAGTAATACCGTTGGCACCGTCGGTCAGACGATAAGCCTTCCACATATAAGCATCGCCCAGATAAGACAGAGCCATACCCTTGGTAGCACGACCATACTGTCCGTCCATAGGTTGCCAATCCAGTTCATCGACAGCAACCTTCAGGTCAGCAATAATGAAGTCCCACATCTCAGCGTAGCTCTGAGCACGAGCCTTCTGCGGAGTGTTGATATAGTTCTCACCGGTAGCCAGCATAGGTACACGACCGAAAGAGGTAGCTAACCAGTGATAGAAGAATGCACGGAGAGCACGACCCTGACCGTCAAGATTCTTCTTCACGTCAGCACTGACATTCTCAGAAGCCTCCAGACCAGCTAAGTAGTCGTTTGCACGGCAGATACCTGCATAGACATGCTTCCAACCACTGAGGAGCTCAGAAGAACCAGAGTTCCAAGCCTGTACGTTCCAGTTCTTATCCCAACCCGTAGCCTGAGTATCGATAGTGGGGTGACAACCTGTGAACAGGTTGGGCTTGAAGCCCCAGTCACCATCATAGTCATCATTCGGGAAGACCATATCATAGACACCATTCAAGCCTTTCTTGGCGTTGTCATCATTCTCATACATTGCACCGCTGGAGATTTTGTCATACTGGTCTACTTCCAGGAACTCCTCGTTGTCACAAGATGTCAGGCCAAGACTCATCGCGCTGCACAATGCTGCACCTAAAATATAATATCTTGTTTTCATATAATTGCTTTTATTTTTTTAATAATGTATACCTTCTGTAAATCAAGAATTCATTTCATTACTTAACTTCAGAGATAATTACTGAGCGGCTGAGCTGCTCGTCGTTGAAGTACATGTAGTCAACACCACCCTTAGAGTCCTTCACAAGCTGTGAAGCGGGAACACCATACTGGTTAACGAGGATGTCATAAACGTTCTGGGCACGACCCTGAGCGAGCTGAGCATTACCCTCGGCAGTACCGGTCTGCATGTCAGCATAACCTACAACGCTATACTTCTTGTTAGGAGTAGCCTTGATCATCTTAGCGATGGTCTCAAGGTTTACCTTCTCACGGTTTACAACGTCAGTTGTGTTCACGGTGAAGTTCACCAGATACGGGAAGGTCACAACCTCAGTGGTCTTCACGATCTCCTTCTCAGGCTTCTGGTTGCGAGCGTTAGCCAGCTGAGCGCGGAGGTTGTTGATCTCATCGTTCAAACGGTTGATCTCTGCATCGTCCTTCACATAGACAGTCTTAGCAACTGCAGGAGCAGCAGCGTTGGCACCACCGAAGGTGACGTTCAAACCTGCCATGAAGGTACGCGGCTGAGGATAACGACCGGTGTCAAGACCTGAGAAGAGTACAGAACCGATACCGCACTCAGGATCGCCGTACTTGTTGTAACCAGAGATGGTCAGCAGATTCTGAACACCAACATAGATACGAGCCTTCTCAACAGCAATCTTGCTGCAGATGTTCTGTGGGAGGCTGTAGCCAATCTGGAGGTTTGCAATACGCAGGAAGTCACCATTCTTCACCCACATGTCGCTGACACGGTAGTTACGGTTAGAATCGATGATACTCAGACGAGGCAGTGAACCGCTACCATTGCGGAATGCATCATTATAAGAATCCGTCAGGATGTTTGGTGTGCACTGGTCATCCAACTGACGCATAGAGCTCATCTTCATGGCTGAGTAAGACAGGATATCCTGACCCAGTACGCCATACATATAGAGGTTGAAGTCGAAGGCCTTATAGTTGGCACCAAGAGTAATACCGAAGTTCAGCTTCGGGAAACCGTTGCCAAGAATCTGACGGTCATCCGAGTTGATCACACCGTCACCGTTGATATCCTTGAACTTCATGTCACCAATTTGCAGCGGGTGGTCAGTGTCAACCTTGGTCTTTTCATCATTGAAGGATGTAGCCGAACCACCTAAACTCTTCACATAAGCATCCAGATCGGCCTGATCCTTGATGACACCATCAGTTACATAGCCGTAGAATGAACCTACAGCCTCGCCTTCCATACAGATAGAGTGGTTATTCCAGTCACCGTTACCATCGATGGCACCTACCTGAGAACCATCGTATGCACTGGCACCATTATTTGCAGAAGCTGTGCTGTAGAGAGGATCACCCATCTTCTTCACCTTATTCTTCAAAGTAGAACCGGTCAGACGAGCGTTCCAGCCGAAGTCCTTATTCACCTGCTTGTGATAACCCAGAGCAAACTCGAAGCCCTTGTTCTCAATCTCACCATAGTTGGTGTAAACCTGTGTGTAACCTGCGGTCGGACGAATCTGCTGATAGAGCAGCAGGTCCTTCGTGTTCTTAATGAAGTAGTCCAAAGTGATATCCCAGTTCTGCAGGAAGGCAAAGTCGATACCGAAGTTCAGCATCTCGGTGGTCTCCCACTTCAGGTTGGTATCAACCAAACTTGCGTACCAACCAGTCTCACGGTTACGGTTACCCCAGTAACCTGAAACACCATTCTCAGGATAGTAGCAGTATGCAGCGTCACCGCTCAGAGCAGCAACACCCTTACCAGCAACACCACCGGCATTACCGGTCTGACCCCAACCGACACGGAGTTTCAAGTTGTCAACGAACTTGCTGTTCTTCAGGAACGGCTCCTCGCTGATACGCCAAGCACCGGCTACAGAGGGGAATGTACCCCAACGGTTGCCCTCACCGAAGTTAGAGCTACCATCACGACGGATAGTACCAGTGATGATATAGCGATCCATCAGGCTGTAAGAAAGACGAGCGAAGTAAGAAATGGTATGAGTGTCAGCATTGTAACCACCGCCCAGGCTCTTAGAGTTCGGATCCTCTGTCAAACCAAAATTACGATTCAGAATTGACGGGAACTGACGAGCACTACCATTGATCCACTGTCCCCAAGACTTACCAACCTCATTACCGAGCATCAGCGTCAGGTTGTGGATGTTGTAGTCCAAATTATAAGTAAGGTAGGTCTGCAGACCGAGGCTGTAACCATTACTGTTACTCAAAGAGAAAGAATAGCTCTGGTCAGATCCTGAAGGCAGAAGAACTTCCTGCCAAGTTCCACCAATCTGGTTGTAGCGCGTACGGCCACCGGTATAGTCAGAACCGTTGTTGCCCCAGTAAGTATAGGTTCCCTGACTGCGGACATCCAGCTTGTGGTGCTTGATATCCAGGAATGTCACGTCGATGAAAGCTGTGGTCTGGATACGGTCATAACCGTTACGAGCACGCTGAGAATTCTCCATCTGTGTGGCGTATGGGTTAGCGGCGATAGAGGTATTACCTTCCCAACCGTTCGGAGTCATAAGGTAACCTGCACCGTATGTGCCGTCAGGATTCTCCAAATTCACATTGACGAGCTGCTTGCTGGCATCGTTCTGATCATAATAATCCAGCGTCGGGGTCATTGATGCAAAGTCACGGAGTGAAGACAGGTTCTGGTTGTTACCCATAGAGGCGTTAGAACCGTGGCTCTCACTGTGGGTGTAGTTCACGTCACCACCGAGCTCCAAGTACTTGTTGATCTTGGTGCTCACGTTAGCACGGGTGGTGAAGCGCTTGTAGTTCGTGTTGATAACAAGACCATTCACGTCATTGTATCCAAACGAAACATTGTACTGTGTTTTATCGTTACCACCGTTGACAGATGCACCGTAGGTCTGCTTCAGAGCAGCACGGGTCATTTCCTTCTGCCAGTCGATCTCACGGACACCACTCATATCAGAGCGATCCCAGAGCTTGTTGATAAACATAGCACCATCGTTCTTCTTGGCTTCCTTGATAGCTGTTGCATACTGACTCAGACCCATCACATCGAGGGTATAAGGCAGCGTCTGCAGACCGAAGTCAGCAGTCAGTGTAATGCTGGTGTGACCCTTTGTACCATGCTTGGTGGTAATCATCACAACACCATTAGCACCCTGAGAACCGTAGATAGCGGTTGCAGAGGCATCCTTCAGAATCTCGATACGCTCGATGTCGGCGGGGTTCACGAAGTCGGCACTGTTACCAACCATCACACCGTCAACAACGTAGAGAGGAGAAGCATCACCGTTGATGGTTCCGACACCACGGATGCGGATGGCAGCCTTACCGTCAGGAGAACCGTCCTGCTGTGAAACCATCACACCGGCAGCAGCACCCTGCAGGGCCTGACCAATGTTCTGAGGCACACGCTTCATCACAGCTTCCTGGTCTACGGTAGCCACTGATCCAGAGATGTCGCTCTTCTTCATCGTACCATAACCGATGACGACCACGTCGTTCAGAAGTTGGGCATCTTCTCTCAACACTACGGTAATGTTGCTACGGCCGTTAACCTTAACTGACTGGCTAACATAACCGACATACGAAATGTTCAGGGTTGCATTGGATGCAGCCTGAACCTGGAAATTACCGTTGAAGTCGGTAATTGTACCGTCATTGGTTCCCTGTACTTTCACAGTGGCACCGATGATCGGCTCACCAGCTTCATCATTCACTGTTCCACTTACCAGGCTCTGAGCCAGCGCTCCCATGGGGAACAAACAGAGCAGGAACAGAAACACTAAAGGCTTTTGTAGTGATTTAAAATTCCACATACTTAAATTAATTAGTTAGATAAAAAATGTATATTTAAGTTTACAAATCTTTTGATAGTGCCTATCCTTTCAGGCGATATTCTGTTTCGCGTGCAAAGGTACTACATTAATAAATAAAGGGCTTTAACATTTGTAACATATATTTTGCCAAATGTAACATTTTTAAAAATAGTTACACCACACAAATCTCGCTTTACATTTCTTTTAGCCACTAAAGCGCTATACAGTGTTGCTCTTTCTCCGCGAACAAATAACATAAAGTTACTTAAATTTGTTGAATTGTAACATTTCAAAATAATGTTATCGTAAACAATTAAACTATTTGGCCTAAAACGCATCTAATTCAAAAATAATACGTATATTTGCAACTGAAAGTACAACTATTCAATTTATACAATTATCAACGCCAATGAAAAAATTACTTATTGCCTTTTTCATGGGTGTGCCGCTTTTTGCTGTGGCACAAAACCCAATTATACGCGACCAGTTTACGGCAGACCCGACGGCTCGTGTATTTAATAATAAGGTGTACCTCTATCCATCGCACGACATCAAGCCTCCCGTTGGACAGCGACAGGACTGGTTCTGCATGGAAGACTACCACGTGTTCTCATCCGAAAATCTCACCGACTGGACAGACCACGGTGTGATCGTCACCCAGAACAAAGTGCCCTGGGTGCGTCCTAACTCCTACTCGATGTGGGCGCCTGACTGCGTCGAGAAGAACGGCAAGTACTATTTCTACTTCCCCTCTGCCCCACAGGCTGGCGGCGGCTTTGCTGTCGGTGTTGCCATCGCGGACAGCCCTGAGGGACCATTTATCCCTGAGCCAGAGCCTATCAAGGGCATCAATGGTATCGACCCCTGTGTGCTTCAGGCCTCCGACGGCAATGCCTATATTTTCTGGGGCAATGGCCGTTGCGCTAAGCTGAAGCCCAACATGAAGGAACTTGCTGATGATAATCCCAGAGAAAAAGTGAAGTGGGGTAACCGTGAAATGGAAATGGTTGGCGTCAACTGTCTCCAGGGCCTGCCTAATCGTCAGGCTGAAGGTCCGTTCGCCTTCGAGGCTAACGGTTGGTACTACCTTACTTATCCGTACGTACGCGAGAATACCGAGGTATTGGGCTATGCCATGAGTAAGAACCCGATGGGTCCCTACGAGTACAAGGGAATTATCATGCCTGAGCACGAGAATGGCTGCTGGACCAACCATCACAGTATCATCAACTACAAAGGTCAGTGGTATCTGTTCTACCACCAGAACGCTTTCTCACCCCGCGATGACAAGCGCCGCAGCGCACAGATCGACAAGTTGTACTTCAATCCCGACGGAACCATCCAAGAGGTGAAGAAGACCATGCGCGGTGTGGGTATCAACAAGGCCACCGAGAAGATCGAGATCGACCGCTACAGCAGCGCCAGCGATGGTGTGACCACAGAACTTATCGATACCGTGAATACTTTCCGCAGCTATATGGCCACTATGCCTACGAAGGGCAGCTGGATCAAATATAACGATGTGGACTTCAGCGTTATCACCGACGGCTACCTGATCATGAGTGTCAAGGCTGCTGAAAACACCGAGCTTTGCGTGCGTGAAAAGAGTGCTACCGGCAAGGTCCTGGCCCGCATTAAACTGACGGTGAAGCCCGAAGAACCCGCAGGCGGTGCTGCTGCCAATCCGATGATGGCACGTTTCCGTCGTGACCAGCGCAACCAGTGGCTCACACAGACCGCAAAACTCGATTACGTTCCCAATGGTGTGACAGACCTTGTCATCACCAACGAGGGTGACGGTGCTCTCAGTGTGGACTATGTCCGTTTCAAGAACCGTCCGAAGTACTTTACTCCCGTAGCTACCAATGCTGCACCTGCACAGCCTGATGCAGAGGGCTTCATCCACCGTTGGCTACTTCTGGAACCCATCACCAAGCCCAACAGCGGCAATACCGTATTCACAGATTCTTACCTGCGCGAGCACTTCAACAGAGAATACTTCAAGGGTCAGCAGACCATCATCCCGAAGGACGGTCAGAAGGTACAGGCCGTTTTCAAACAGGAACAGGCTCCCGCTGGCTTCGGCCGTGGATTCGGTGCTCAACAAGCACCCGCACAGCCTGAGGTGAAGACCGTGAAGCAGACCCTCACCTGGCACGCCCTCGACAGCGAGAACATGAACGTGAAGCTCTTCCGCTTCGCTGAGAAATGGGGCGAGGAGATCTATGGTGTACTCTTCTGGGCCGTGACCATCATCGACTGCGACGAAGACATCGAGAACGTCCGTCTGGCCGTCGGTTCTAACTCTGCTTCTATGTGGTGGTTAAACGGCGAGGAGACACTGTTGCTCTCCGGTGACCGTCGTATGGTAAAGGACGATGCCATGTCTAACCGCATTACCCTCAAGAAGGGTCGCAATATCCTGCGTGGTGCCGTCATCAACGGTCCTGGCATGAGCGACTTCTGCGTCCGCTTCCTCGATGAGAAAGGTAACCCTGTAAAGAACTACAAGATCAATTTAAATCAGAAATAAGATATGAAAAGACTATATAGCATTCTTGCGGCCATGACACTGGCCACAGCCGCAAACGCGCAGATTGGCGCACCTTTTATCCACGACCCCTCGACAATTGCCGAGTGTGAGGGCAAATATTATACTTTCGGCACTGGCGGCGGCGGTCTTATCTCGGAAGACGGTTGGAGATGGAACAGTGGTGCTGATCGTCCCGGAGGCGGTGCTGCCCCCGATATCATCAAGATCGGCGACCGTTACCTCTGTATCTACGGTGCTACAGGCGGTGGTCTCGGCGGCGGTCACGCAGGTCGTATCCTCACCATGTGGAACAAGACCCTCGACCCGAAGTCACCCGACTTCAAGTGGTCTGAGGCTGTGGAGGTCTGCTTCTCCGACGGTATGGAGGATCAGGACGCCATCGACCCAGGTATCATGCTCGATCCCGCTACGGGTCGTCTGTGGGTGAGCTACGGCACCTATTTCGGCACTATCCGACTCATTGAGCTCGATCCCACCACAGGTTTCCGTAAGAGCGGCAACGTGGAGAAGGATATCGCCATCGACTGTGAGGCTTCCGACCTCATCTGCCGCAATGGCTGGTATTACCTGCTCGGTACCCACGGTACCTGCTGCGATGGTGTGAACTCTACCTATAACATTGTCGTTGGCCGTTCTAAGAGTCCTGAAGGGCCTTATATCGATAATGTAGGCCGTGACATGTATCATGGCGGCGGTAAAATGGTTGTGGCTGCTGGCGACCGCAAGACCGGTGCTGGACACTTCGGACGTACCATCGTCGACGAGGGTGTAGAAGTCGCTTCCTTCCACTGGGAGGCTGATTTCGACCAGGGCGGCAGCTCCGTGCTCGCCATCCGTCCACTGCTGTGGAAAAACGACTGGCCCTATTGTGGCGAGCTGTTCAAGGGTGGTACTTTCGAGATTGAGTCTGAGCGTCGTGGCTATGCCCTTGAGTTGGCTGTTGATTTCGTCCGCATGAACGTGGCACGCCGTGGTGGATTCGGTGGCTTCGGCCGTCCACAGCAGAATGCTGAGCCACCAAAGCCCGTCGCTAACCAGACACTCGCAGAGGTTATCGACAAGTGGCCTAAGGGCGACATCCCTGCACGCATCGGTGATTATATGTTCCGTCCCTGGCAGCGTTGGACTATCAGCCCTGTAGAAGGTAAGGGTGCCTATCTCGGAAACACTTACTTCAAGATTGTCATCGAAGGCACTGAGCGTGCATTGGCTGCTACTGCCGACAAGGAAGTAACTACCGTTCCTGAATACACCGGAGCCGACGAACAACTCTGGCGCATCGAACAGCTCACCGACGGTACTTTCCGTATCATGCCGAAGATCATTCCTGGTCAGGAGGGCATCAACAAGGAGTTCTGCCTCTATTCGGCAGGTGACTCTACCCCTACCCTTGCCAAGTATGATTTCAATAGCGACAATTCAAAGTGGAACTTCCGCAACCATTAAAAGAATTAAGCCCCGCCAGTTGGCGGGGCTTAATTCTTTTAATTCTAATGATTACTGTATTATAACAAGACCGCCGTTTTGAGGGATCTCAACAGACAGCTGCTGTTTCTTATTCTGTTTAACGGTCTTGACACTACCATTAAGAGTGGCATCATCACTATAGACTGTTAATGGCGACTTCACATCAAACATCGAGAGCGTCAATGTCTTCTTCAAAGGCTGTTCCCCGGCATTGATACCAACTATATACCACTTGTCACCACAACGACGGGCCATTATCACATATTTGCCAGGATAACCGTCGATGAAGCGTACTTCATCCCATGTCGTGGGAACCTGCTTCATGAAATCAATAGCCCATGCAGGAGCATCCGTCAGATTATTCGGTGCGAGAGCAAAGTGCTGGACACTGGCCTGGAAGAGCACTGCTGTAGCCAAAGCATAGACATCACTCGTCTTACGAACTGTGCCATGCTGATTGTCAGCACTATAACGCTTATTCAGGGCAGAACCGCCAAAATCCATCGAACCGACGGTATTACGGATAAACGCATGAGTGGCAGCATTCTGAGCCTCTGCATCGCAGGCGCCCTGTCCGAAGTGCAGATTCTCCGAAGCCAGAACAGCCTCTGAAGCCACATAGTTTGGATACATACGTTCCCATCCGCGAGGCAAGGTACAACCATGGAAGATACACTGGATACCGAAGTCATTGGCATCAGTGAGGATATCCTCATAGAGTTGCATCATCTGTTGTTTGTCACCACCGAAGAAGTCCACCTTGATACCAAGAATACCATTCTTCTGCATCCAAGCCATCTCCTTGCGACGAGCACCAGACTTATCCATCTTCCCCTTCGGCGACTGAGGTGCATCGTTCCAAGAGCCATTGGAGTTATACCACAGGAACAGGCCCACACCCTTCGACTGGGCATAGCGCGAGAGTTCCTCCATCTTTTCATAACCAATCTGGACGTCCCAAAGTGCATCGACAAGCAGTGAACGGTAACCCATAGCAGCAGCAAAGTCCACATAACGCTTCTGTTCATCGAAATTACAGCTGGAGTCCATACCGATAATCCACGACCACATACCTTTACCATAAGTATACTCGCGGCTGGCTTTGTATTTGGGCTCTACCAGGTCATTGGCCACCGTTGTCTCCACAATATTCTTAAGATCCTCGCCAAGAGTAATGGTACGCCAAGGCGTCACAGAAGGCAGTGCCACACCAGGAGTCACGGAACCGATGCCGTTCATCTCTCCCTGTTGCGGGAAGCCGATACGATAGTTGGCACCACCATCATTCAACAGACGACAGCCAACATATCCACCATCTGTTCCCGTCTCAGAAATAAGCACCCATCCGCCAGGAGCCTTGAAAAGACAAGGGAAGGTATAGCCCTCGCCCCAGCCGTTCTTACCCATCTGGTCATCGAGGGTATAGGATGTCTCGTAACTAGGAGAGGTACGCGCAAAACCACCCATCGGCTTCGACTGCGGGCAAAGGAAGGTCGTTGTCCCCTCTGGCAGTACAAAACCGCTGGCTTCAGACTCCACGACAGCAACGAGCGTCTCACCACCACGCACTTTCTTCGGATAGAGCTTATACCGATAAGCCACATCACGGTTACTTACACGGAAGATGATGTCCAAAGCCACACGACCATCCTTCTCGAACTGACAGACGGCCTCTGTAGCCTCATAGCTGACGTGACGTTGTTTGATGGTGTTCAACGTATACTCGTCTTTTACCGTCTGAATCTTACAATCCTTCAGCGCCAGCCCCTGTGTCAGGTCTTCGATATTGAGTTTCAACCCAAGGGGTGACTTCTCGACGAATACCACATCACTACGGGTTATTTGATACACGGGTTTTCCACCCTCATCACTCACGGTGACGGTCATCTTACCGTCAGGACTTGCAACTTGCTTTTCCGTTGCCCAAAGCGAACCTGAGCACAGGAACATACAAGCCACGAACAAAAATACTTTTCTCATCTATCTCTAGTTGTTGGTTTTCTCCTACAAGGTAACAGTCAAGCGCTTCAAGTCTTTATCCTGCGAACTGGTACCGTAAAGAATCTCGTATTGTCCCGGTTTGGTGCGCATCGTGTTAGACTCAGCATCCCAGAACTCAAAACTCTTCGTGGTGAGTTCAATAGTGGCATTCGTCGTCTGACCTGCCTTCACCTCTACACGCTGGAAACCACGGAGAGACTTCAGAGGACCTTCCTGATCACTGAGGTCACGGATGTAAAGCTGCACAATCTCAGTACCATCTTTCTTACCCGTATTCGTCACAGGAATAGTGATACTCTCCGTACCATTCATCTTAGCCTCACCGATCTCGAAGGTCGTATAGCTCAGACCATAGCCGAAGGCAAAGAGCGGATCGTTGAAATAGCGGTAGGTACGGCCCTTCATCGAGTAGTCCTCGTAGTCAGGTAACTGTTCAGAGGTCCTATAGAAGGTCACAGGCAGTTTTCCTGCAGGGTTATAGTCACCAAAGAGCACGTCAGCAATAGCAGTACCGCCCTCTTGTCCTGCATACCAGGCCTGTACGATAGCCTCGCAGGTTTCCGTCTCAGGTGTCAGGGCAATGGCAGAACCAGAACAGTTCACGAAGATGACCTTCTTTCCAGCCTCTTTCAAAGCCTTGAGGAAGTCACGCTGCACCTTCGGCAGTTCGATATGGGTACGGTCGCCACCCTTAAAACCATCGATATCGACAGGCATCTCCTCACCTTCGAGGGCTGCCGAGATTCCACCAACAAAGATCACCTTGTCGATGCCCTTAAGCTGGCTGATAATCTGCTGGTAATCAATGGGATGCTCCTTGGCGATATTGATCTTCAGGTTGGCGTTGTAGGTATGGATATGCGAGAAGCGAACCTCGATATTATAGCTTTTGCCCTTCTCTGCCTGGATAGCCACACGGTTGGGGGTAGTACGCCAGATATGGTGACGGAACTTCTGCTGACCATCGATAAAGAGCTCAAAATGTCCACAGCCATCCACGTTCACCACATACTCACCTGACTCCTTAGGTGTGAAGACGGTCTCGTACTTAGCCGAGAAATCCTCAAGTTGTACGCCTGGGGCGAAATTGTGCATACCAAAAGTCGTGACGGCGATAGGCTGGGTATAATACTGAATAGTCACAGGCTTACCCTCCATCTTGCGGTTGTTCCAGAACGTACCCTTCATACCTTTCTTCCCTTCGAAACTGCATTGTGAGGCCATCAGGCTCTCCATCACCTTGTCATAGGTCAGGTCACAGCCTGCATGGTAAAAGAGTTTCTTCTGCTTGGCCTTGATACCGTCGAGGATGGTGATCGTGTGGTTAGGTGTACCGTTATAGTTACCCCACATCAACGGCTCATTGTCGGCATTAGGACCAATCACCGCAATCTTCTCCTTATTCTTCTGCAGAGGCAGGATATTACCCTTGTTCTGGAGCAGCACGATGGTCTGACGCGCCATGTCGAGGGCTATCTGACGATGCGGCTTGGAGTCCATCACTGAATAAGGAATCTTTGACCACTCCACCAGTGAGGGATCATCCATCTCTCCCAAATCGAAACGACCTTCGAGCAAACGGATGACATGCTTATCCACCTCAGCCTCGGTGATAAAACCGCGTTTCACGGCCTCAGGGATGCTGCGATAGGCATAGCCATAGCCACACTCCACATCGGTACCAGCGATCGTTGCCTTGGCAGAAGCATGAACAGGACTGCTGGAGGACTTATGCGACTCGTAGAAATCAGACACAGCACCACAGTCACTCACCACCAGATACTGGAATCCCCATTCATCGCGAAGGATGGTCTGAAGCAGACGCTGCGAACCACAACAGGGATCGTCATCAAGACGCTGGTAGGCACACATGACCTCACGAACCTTCGCATCTTGGACGAGAGTCTTGAAGGCAGGCATATAAGTCTCCCACATGTCTCGTGGTGAGACATTCGTGAGATTAGCACTGTGGCGCGTATATTCCGGACCACTGTGAACGGCATAGTGCTTGGCACATGCCCAGAGTTTACGATACTTCGCATCCTCAGGACCCTGCAATCCCTTTACCACCTGAACACCCATCACGGAGGTCAGATAGGGATCTTCACCATAAGTCTCCTGACCACGTCCCCAACGGGGATCACGGAAGATGTTCACGTTCGGCGTCCAGACAGAAAGGCTGTGGAACTTCTCGTCTTCACCCGATCCACGATACATACGTTCGTTATACTGTGCACGGAACTCCGTGCTGGCAGCATCAAACACCTTATATAATAATGTAGGGTTAAATGACGATGCCATAGCTATCGGCTCTGGGAAGACAGTGACATTACCCATATTGGCAGCGCCATGCAGGGCTTCACTCCACCAAAAGAATTTCTTGATACCAAGACGGGGAATCGCAGGACTCTCATCAAGCATCAACTGGGCCTTCTCTTCGAGCGTCAAACGACTGCAAAGATCAACGGCACGTTCATGAGCACTAAGACTAGGGTTCTTAAAAGGAAGTGTCTGTGCCGACACGCTAAGGCCAGCACAGAACACTAATACGGTTGATAATAAGTAATGGTTCATTTGTATCTTGTTGTTGTATACATTCTCTTTTTGAAACAACAACGGGGCAATTCGAAACGCTTTTCGGATGCCCCGATGTAGGAAAAACTACTAACTACTAATACTAATATAACTAAAACAATTCTATTTCTTCCGAATGATTAACGCTGCAAAATTACAGCATTTTTTCGTAACTCTGTTTCTTTTATGTTACATAATCTTTATAATTTGTTTCAATTATATCTCTGTGTTACAAATGTATAGGTTTCCCGTAACAGTTTCAATATCATACTCATAGATTTTTTTCAAAGAAAGAGTCTCAAATGAAGATAATTCTGCAGATTTCAGTGGTTCTTTGATCACTGCCGACTGCAAAAGTGGATTCGAACAGGTACCATTTGCCGGTTTCAGTCCCTTTCCTTTCAAGGGAACATACGAACGCAGACGGAGTGTACCACCGATATTCGACTTGATGACAGCCTTCTGGAGTTTTCCATTCTGCCATTTCATATCTACCGTAAAACCGCCACGGGCTTTTAAGCCCTTTACTTCACCATCAGCCCAGTCATCAGGCAGAGCAGGCAACAGATGGACGGCACCATCATGACTCTGCAACAGCATCTCGCAGATACCTGCAGCACAACCGAAATTACCGTCAATCTGGAAAGGCGGATGAGCATCAAAGAGATTCGGATAGGTACGTCCGTCAGGATGCTGTCTGGCCGAACGGTCATCGGGCAACAGATGTAACATATTCTTGATGATCGTAAAGGCGTGATTACCGTCAAGCATACGTGCCCAGAAGTTGATTTTCCATCCCAGACTCCAACCCGTTGCCATATCACCACGTTGTTTCAAGGTGTTGGCAGCCGCCGTAAACAGTTCCGGATGAGAATAGGGAGAGATCTGATTCGACGGATAGAGGCCATAGAGGTGAGAGATATGACGATGTTCATCTCTAGGATTATCACCATCGGTAAGCCATTCCTGCAGTTGGCCGTATCGGCCTATCTGCATCGGAGGGAGTTTAGCTAGTGAAGAGCGAAGCGTGAAGAGTGAAGAGTCATCCTTTCCGAGGACTTTGGCAGCGGCAATGACTTGGCTGAGAACGTCGAAGACAATCTGATTATCCATTGTCGAACCTGCTGTGACGGTAGTACGCTTACCCATCGGACCATGTTCCGGTGAAACGGTGGGAACGGTGACGAGCCACCCGGCAGCTTGTTTCACCTCACCGTCTTTAGGATATTCCTGCATATAGTCAATGAGGAAGTCGGCAGCACCTTTCATCACAGGATAGTATTCTTCCAGGAACTGCTTGTCACCTGTATAGAGATAGTGTTGCCAGATATGTGTCGTGAGCCAGGCTCCACCCGTAGGAAACATGCCCCATGTGGTACCATCGATAGGACCTGCCACACGCCAGAGGTCGGTATTATGATGAGCCACCCAACCCTTACAACCATACATATCCTTCGCCGTCTTCGTGCCTGTCTCACTCAGATCACGAATCATCGAGAAGAGTGGCTGCTGCGTTTCAGCGATGTTTCCTATAAGGGCAGGCCAGTAGTTCATCTCGGCATTGATATTGATGGTGTACTTCGAATCCCACGGTGCATTGACCTGAGCATTCCAGACGCCCTGCAGATTGGCAGGCTGTCCACCGGGCTGCGACGACGAGATCAGCAGATAACGGCCATACTGCATCATCAGCGATACCATGCCAAGATCGCTGGGATCCTTCTCGAAGGCTGCCAGACGCTCGTCTGTCGGCAGAGCAGCACCCTTGGCCTGACTCGGCAAATCCAGATACACTCGGTCGTACTGCTCACGGTATTTCTTCAGATGGGCATCCAACAGCTTCTTGTAAGCCTTGCCCTTTATACTGGCCAACGTCTGATTATTCTTCTTCACAGGGCTACCGCTGACATCGTGATAATTCACGAAGTTGGTAGCAGCAGTGATGTAAAGCGTAGCAGTGGTGGCATCAGTCACACTCAGTTTATCAGCACCACGGTCTATCTTACCATCAGCCTCAGCCATAATACGGCATTCCGCTTTCAATCCTGCCTTGATACCTTCATGATCGGCACCGTCGACAACTGCAGCCAACTCATTGACAGAACCCTTGACGCCTTCATGCGAAGAGACTGTGAACACCTGCGCCTGCAAAGGACTGGTAAAATCGACATCGAACGCCAGCGCACCTTTCTTTCCGGCTTTCAGCTGTACGATGATGACATTATCAGCCTGCGAAGCAAAGACCGTCCGCTCGTATTTCACACCTTTATATATATAAGAGGTCGTTGCCAGCGCATTACCCAAATTCAACTCGCGGTGATAGTCAGTCGCTGCCTCGTGACCCAACTTCAGCTTCAGCGAACCTAAAGGCAAATATTTCATGCCGTGAGGACCCTTGAAGAAATACTTGTCGAGGATGGCATGTGCAGCCTCTTCCTTGCCAGCAAAGATAGAGTCGCGTACGGCCTGCAGATGAGCTTTTGCCTCAGGGCTGTTGTTGTCGTGGGGCGAACCGCTCCAGAAGGTCTCTTCATTGAGTTGGATTTCCTCAATGTCCGTACCTCCATAGACCATCGCACCAAGATGGGAATTACCAACAGGCAAAGCCTCCAACCAGTGCGAAGCAGGCTTTGCATACCATAACTTATGTTGCTGTGCCGACATTGAAATGGTCACCAGGCACAAGGTGACAACCAGGAAAAATCTTCTCATCTTAAGTTCGTTTAAGTTTTGATGGTGCAAAGTTACGAAAAAGAAATGAAACAAAGAAAAAAAAGTTGTCCGAGTTGTCGGAGTTATCGTAAAAAAACTGTATCTTTGCAAACGAAATCCAACAATTAAAAGCGAAAAATATGAAAAGAATGATTCGTCATGGTCTGCTCGGCGCTTTGTTTCTCCTGCCGACAACCCTCTTCGCCCAGATCCGCGTCAACCAGGTGGGCATGTATCCTAACCAAGAAAAGACAGCCGTCATCGAAGGCGTGGTCAGTGCCGGAAAGGTGAAAATCACTGATGCCCGCACGGGAAAAAGCGTTGCCAAGGCGAAGGTACTGCGTACCGCCACTTCTCCCTGGTCCAAGAAAAAGCGTACCGTCATCGACTTCAGCGGTCTGAAGCAACCAGGCAAGTACCTCATCACCTGCGGCAAGGAAAAGGCCGCATTCAACATTAGCGACGAAGCCCTTTGCGAAGTGACGGAAGGTGCGCTGAAAGCCTTTTATCTCAACCGCACTGGTGTGCCTGTCGAAGAGAAATATGCCGGAGCCTATGCCCATCCTTTAGGACATCCCGACACCTTGGTATATATCCACCCCTCAGCAGCTTCCCTTGGCAGACCCGCCGAGAGCACCATTTCCTCGCCCTATGGTTGGTATGATGCCGGCGACTTCAACAAGTATATTGTCAACTCCGCTTTCTCCGTAGGCATCATGCTCTGCTCCTACGAACAGAACAAGGCCTATTTCGATCGTCTCAGTGTGAATATCCCTGAGAGTGGCAATCATACGGCTGACATCCTTGATGAACTCTACTTCAACCTCCGTTGGATGCTTACGATGCAGGATCCCTACGACGGCGGTGTCTATCATAAGCTGACGACTCCCAACTTCGAAGGTTTCATCATGCCTGTGGAATGCAAGCAGAAACGCTATGTCGTCCAGAAGTCTACGGCAGCCGCCCTCGACTTCGCCGCAGTGATGGCACAGGCAGCCCGTATCTACAAAGGCAACAAGGACTATCACTGTTTCGCTGAGAAAGCCGCTAGAGCCGCAATAGCTGCCTTCGGATGGGCAGAGCGCAATCCTCAGGTGCTTTATATGCAGGGCAGAATGAGTGAGAAGTTCAAACCTGCCGTCTCCACTGGAGAATATGGTGACTTCAACCTCACCGACGAGTGGTTCTGGGCTTCTACCGAACTCTTCATCCTCACTGGCGACGAGGCCTTTGAGAAACTCGCCGTCAAGTACCAGCCTCAACGTTTCAGCGCACCCACCTGGGGCGGCGTGGCCTCGTTGGGAGCCTATGACTGGATGATGCTGAAGGCAGGACACGACATCGCCAACAATAGCCGCCAGCAACTTCTCCAGCACTGTGACAGCATCGTGGCTACCACCGCTACCTCGTCGTTCCAGACGCCCAACGGTAATTCTCCACGTGACTTTGGCTGGGGCTGTCTCGCTGAGACCTTCGGTACCAACGGCTTGTCGCTGCTCTATGCCCATCGGCTGACTGGCGACAAGAAATACCTGACGGCAGCGCAAGAGGATGCCGATTATATCCTCGGCCGTAATGCCACAGGCTACTGCTACGTGACCGGCTTCGGCACCAAGAGCCCGATGAATCCTCATCACCGTCTCTCCTACTCCGACGGCATCGAAGCCCCCTACCCCGGACTGCTCGTAGGTGGTCCGAATCCTGGACAACAGGACAAAGCCGATGTCAAGGAATACCCCTCCAATCAACCTGATGAGAGTTATGCCGACGTCATGCAGTCGTATGCCTCCAACGAGATTGCCATCAACTGGAACGCTTCCCTGCTAGCCCTGCTCGGCTGGTTGGAAGCAAGTCAAACCAACAAATAACAAAAAAGCCAACAACATGAAAGAAAACAGACCAGACATGAGCCGTCGCGAGTTTCTGCGCAGACTCGGTATCGGCACAGGATCGGCTATGGCCCTGATGGCTATGGACCCACTGAGAGCCTTTGCACAAGACGAGAAGAAGAATAGTAACATCCGAATGACCTATCGTGTACAGCACGGCTCTGGCGAACAGATTTCCCTGCTGGGTTTCGGCATGATGCGCCTGCCAAACAATCAGGACGAAGTCAACCAACTCGTGGATTACGCCATCGAACACGGTGTGAACTACTTCGACACCGCACCGATGTACATGCGAGGACAGTCGGAGGTACTTACGGGAAACGCCCTCGCACGCCATCCCAGAGAGAAATTCTTCGTAGCTACGAAGATGTCGAACCAAGGGCCTAACACCTGGAGTTTCGATGCCTCCAAACGGATGTACGAACAGTCTCTCGAACGACTGAAGGTCGATCATATTGACTACTACCTGCTCCACGGCATCGGTGGAGGTATGGATTCCCTGAAAGGCCGCTTTCTCGATAACGGCATCCTCGACTTCCTGCTCAAGGAGCGTGAGGCTGGACGTATCAAGCACCTTGGTTTCTCTTATCATGGTGATGTACGCGACTTCGACTGGTTGCTCGATCACAACGATGAATACCACTGGGATTTCTGTCAGATACAGATGAACTTCCTCGATTGGACACATGCCTCGATGCGAGGCGGACGAAGGACGGATGCCGATGCAGAGTATCTCTATAACAAATGCGACAAGTTGGGAGTACAGTGTGTAGTCATGGAACCCCTGCGTGGCGGTGCCTTCGGACGTATGGCTCAGGAACTGGTAGATCAGTTGAAGGCCGTCCGTCCCGATGACAGCACAGCCCGATGGGCTTTCCGCTGGGTAGGTTCTTATCCCAATATCCTGACCACGCTCAGCGGCATGAACCGCATGGATCATCTGGAAGAAAATGTGCAGACCTTCTCACCGCTGGAAATCTGCACGGAGGCTGAGAACGCCCTGTTGGCGAAGATTGCCGATGAGATATCTGGTGTACCTACGATTCCCTGCACGGCCTGCGAATACTGCATGCCATGTCCTTACAATGTCGATATCCCTGGTAACTTTACCTATTACAATGAAGCCGTGAACAGTCACGTGCTGCCGTTGCCAGAACCCTCTGCCGCCGACTATGCCGAGCGCCAGCAGAAGTTCATCGAGGGTTATCGCAAGGCTTTGCCCGATGCCGAGAAATGGGCACGGAGCTGTCAGGACTGTGAAGAATGTCTTCCAAAATGTCCGCAACAGATCCGCATCCCGAATCAGATGAGTCGTATCGTTCAGACGCTCAGAGTCAGAAAGGCTTAAAGCGTCACCTTTACCTCTGCACCGTTATAGTCAACGGTCTTTGAGGTTCCGTCAGGCAGAACAATCGTAAACTTCCGTGTCTGCAGCATTCCAGGGAACGAGCCCTGACGTGCACCGATAATGAGCGTGTTGGTCTTATCCTTCCACACGAAAGGAATGGTAGTATAGACCCCACGCTCATAATTGTAACTGTCGCCCTCATCCTCATAGAGGGTAAATGTGCCGTCAGCGCCCGGATAGAGGCGTAGCTCGAGGTTGTCCCAAGCCTTCTCACCGACATACTGCATCTCTGGACCAAGAGGCAGGATACTACCAGCGCGAACGAACATCGGCACACGATCGAGCGAAGTCTCCAGCGTCACCGTCTTGCCACCCTGATATTTCTTATTCGTCCAGAAGTCATACCACGTAGCACCCTTCGGCAGATACTTCACAGCGCTCTTCGTTGCGGTCCAGTCCAACTTTTCACTATTCACTTTTTCACTATTCACTTCCTTCCGATCCCAGCCCGTCATCGCATCGGTACGGATCACCTTCTCTTCCGTATACTGCGGATCGACAATCGGTGCTGCCAGGATACTACGACCGAACATAAACTCGTCAGTCATATTCCAAACCTTCTTGTCGGCAGCGAAGTCGGCAAATAGCGGACGCATATAACTATCGTTGTTCTTGGTCACCTGCCAGGCGGTACTATATAAATAAGGTATGAGGCGATAGCGCAGACGGATCATCTTCTCGATGGCATCATAGACGGGCTCGCCCTTCTGTCCGAACTGCCAGATCTCACGAGGCGCATCGGCACCGTGACTGCGGAATACCGGACAGAACAGACCGTACTGCATCCAACGCACGTAGAGTTCCTGGAACTGCGGATTCTTCGGTGCCGAGCCGCTACCTTTCGTATTATACGAACTACAGAAGAAGCCACCAATATCCGTATTGAAATTAGGATTACCCGTCAGGGTGAAGCTCAGTCCTGCAGGCACCTGCTTTCGCAGCATGTCCCACGATGAATTCACGTCACCGCTCCACATGTTCGAGCCATAGTGCTGCTGACCGGCATAGCTGCTTCGTGTCATGATGAACACACGCTTCGAAGCATTAGGATAATCCTTTCGCTGCGACTGATAGATACCGCGCACCGTCTCCAGTGGGAAGGCATTACGCTGCGAACGCCACGTACCACCATACACCTTATGCTCATAGTCTGACTCACGTGGATCAAAGAAGTCCGGGTCTGTCGAATCCATCCACCAGGCATCCGTGCCGTAGTCATAAAGCTTCTTCAGGTATTTCCAATAGATGGCGCGGGCCTCAGGACTGAAGGCATCGTAGACCTTTACCCCTGAGGGATAGTCTTTCATCGGAGGCCAGACGTGTGAGATACCACTCTGCGGCCACGTCTCGAAAGGCATCAGCAAGCCCTTCGCCTCCAACTCGCGGAACTGCTGGGTCATCGGTCCGAAGCTGGCCCAGATGGAGATCATGAAGTGGGCATGCTTCTTATGCACATTGTCGATCATCTGCTTGCCATTGGAAAAATCCTCCGAGAGGAAGTCCATCGCATTCCACAGATAGTTCGAGCCCCAGTACTGCCAGTCCTGGATGATACCGTCAAGAGGCACCTGCAGTTCGCGGTACTTGTCGACAATCGACTCCGTCTCACGGGCGGTCTTATAGCGTTCCTTCGACTGCCAGAAGCCATAAGTCCAAAGTGGGAACATCGGAACGTCGCCTGTCAGTTCACGCATCTTGGCGATGACGCCGTCGGCTGAACCGCCATACATAAAGTAATAGTCAACACCCTCACCTGACTCAGAGGTAAACGACATACCCTCGGCATTGTCCTCAAACAGTGTGGGCGAGTAGTTCTCCCAGTAGATGCCCCAGCCCTTGATGCTCTGTAGCACATTCTGGAAGTCCTCCAGGTTCGACTGTTCCATACGTTTCTTCTCGCCGCGACGGTTCATCTTGCCGTTCTGGATGGTTCCCAAGCCGTAGATGGCCTCGTCCTTGTCAAGGAAGAAGCTCTGACTGACCTCGAAATCACCCGTGTTCTTACGCACAATTCTGATGCCCTTTTCCTTCAGGAGCACCTTACCCTTGTTCGTCAGGAAGACAAGGGTCTCCGTCTCAGGTTCTAGCTTCACCGTCAGCTCGCTGCTCTTCCACGTATTACCATTCCTACTGACGGCCACGTCCTGAGGTTTGTCAGTTACCACCAGACTCTTCGTGGGTGTTCCCTTCACGACG